>OASD01000006.1_pt1 | contig 240729 bp, 225 predicted proteins | sample 1475531 | NCBI WGS metagenome assembly OASD01 (sample SAMEA3360668, study PRJEB22359) | human gut metagenome | biome: ENVO:urban biome; feature: ENVO:human-associated habitat; material: ENVO:feces | place: Bangladesh | collected 2011
TTGAAATATTCTGTATTCCTCCAGGGGTGTTCCATTTCGTTACACCCTTATCTTCCTCGTCTACATGGTCATAAACAGCTTTTCTTGGATTAACATATCCTAACATAGTTGCTACTTCATTTGCTATAAAGAAAAACTCACCGTCTTTTTCTATAACAGTGAGTTTCCCAAAATTTTTATTTTCAAATGTTTTTAAATTACTTATCATAAGCTTTGCTCCTTATGTTTATTTTTAACTTTATCTTTGCTAATGGTATCCTTAGCCATATCTTTAAACTTATTTATAGTCTTCGTTATTGAATCTTTTCTATCGGCCTTTCTTTCAGAAGCCTTAACTGCTTTTTTAAAGGCGTGTTCCATTACCTTTATATCCTTAGATTGAAAAAACACAGAGTGGTTACCAGTTTCCTTATCTTTCATAACAGAAAACTTCACTCCGTGTTTATTTAAAATTTTCTTTAGTCCTTTTAACTCAGGATCTTTTAGATTGATTTCTTCTAACTGTCCCTTTTTAACCATATCTTTTAGCTTTACTTCTTCTCCGTTATTTTTTATTACATTTTTCAAGCCTCCTTGTTCTTCTATTTGCTTGTGTACTTTCTTTAAGGCATCAAGAATTGCTTTACTTGTTGCTTTTGCAAGCCTTACTTCAAGATTAAGGCTCGACCTAGATACTTCTTCATTAATCATCTATTCCACCTCCATATAAAAGTAACTCTTTGTATTTTCTTAACTTCTCTTGATGGATTTTTCTTCTAAAATCTTCTCCAGTAACTTTAACTGGTATTGTCATTTCAAGTATTCTTGAATATATCCTCTGATACTCAAGGTCAATATTAGGATTTTGAATTATTTCCAATGATAAGTTTGTAGTAAAAATTGTCGGCCTACCCTTTAGGTATCTTGAGTTTATAATGTTATATACTTGTTCTCTTGCATAAGATGTATCCCTTTCAATTCCAAGGTCATCTAATATTAACAATGGAATATTTGATAGGTTATCTATAATTTCGTTTGAATCAACCTTAAATGCAGATTTTTGTATTTGATTTATAACCTGAGATAAATTCATAATCTTAACTTTAACTTGTTCTCTTGCAATTAATTCATTTGCAATAGAACAAGCAAGATAAGTTTTCCCACTGCCAACATCTCCATAAAATAAAAGTCCAACATTGTCTTTCTTCATTTGTTCAAAACTTTTAGCATAATTGTAAGCAACCTTGTAGGCTTGACCTTTTTCATTTAAGAATTTCTCAAAAGTATATTGGTGCTGGAGCGGCGATGAGAAGCAATCTCTTTTCAATGATGATATTCTCGTTAATATTTCTCTTTCTGCATTTTCCTTATCTCTCTTTATTTCACATTCACATTTAATTCTGGGAATAAACTTTGTAAAGCCAAGGTCAAGTAATTCTCCATCTACTCTTTTACCACATACCTTGCAATAGATATGTCCATTTCTTTCAATATCATTTTCTCTTAATACAAAATCTTTTAAGTTCTTCATAAACTCTCTCCTATATCGTAATTCATTTTCTTTGTTGAATTGTCATTAATATTTTTTGCCTGATCATTAAGGTACCAATTGATTATCGTAGCCTTGTGGTCTTGATACACTCTGTTATTTGCTTTCATATATGACGACAATCTATCAATGTATTCATTAATTCTACTTCCTAACTCATTTGTTAAGTCCTTGTATTCTTCATCAGTCAAAAATATATTTTTATATATTCCATAAGGCTTTTGCCCTTTACTAAAATCATTCTTTCTTAACTCATTATTACTAATATTGTTATAGTTACCTTCCGATTTTCGAAAATCATGACTTTCGATATTCGAATCTCTTGAATTTCGATTATCGAACTTCTGGAATTTTGTTTTTCGAACTTCTTGATTTTTTAATTCCATATTATTAAATATGCTCATAAAGTCTTTAACATAAATTCTGTTAGGCTTTCCAAGTCCTTGCCTTTTCTTTTCAATCAGTCCTATTCCTGATTTAATATCAAGCTCAGCTATTAATTTATTTGCTTTTTCACTGGCACAATTAAATTGATCTTTTATACTTTCAATTGTGTAGTAAATAAAGACTTTTCCATCTTCATCTATCCAGCCATTTTTATATGAAAGACCCATTCGATTAAGCATATATGAATACAAAACTTTAGCTTCAATAGAAATGCTCTCAAAAATCTCATCTTCCATTAATACCATAGGTAACCTAATGAAGTTGTACATCTCAGATTGCCTATTATAAAAATAATCAAAATTCATCCTTACCTCCTTTCTTTGAAATAAAAAAGACGACAGAATTACTTTCTATCGTCTGAAATTTACATATTAAATTTTCATCACAAAATAAGACTCTTTAAAGAATCTTTAGTTTTATTGGTATGCTATTTACAATATCCATTATTAAAATGGATACTCTAAGCAGCACACCAACTATTTATTTTTTGAGTTTTAAACTTTGGTAGAAGTCTTGAACTCCTTATATTTACATAACTATTTGCCTCTATCACTATTATGACACGAAACCCTGCAAAAAAATCTAGGATTATTGCATTATTATTTGGATGTAGGTTTATGATAGTTTTTATTAAACTAACCGGTTTAGGGTTTGAGAATTTTTTCGATATATTAAACTTTTCATAATCAGAGACACCGTTGGGATTTGAATATATATTATTAATTAAATCTAATGTAGTAAATCTAACTCCAATTTCTTTATCAACCATAGAGTTAGTCTCTACGTCATATGCTTTATCCTGGTATATTTGCATCCTTATAGAATTCTTTGTTTCTCTTATAATTCCTAGTTTAATTGCCGTTTTCATCCTTTCTTCTGTCCAGAACCATCTATTTCTCACTCCCTTAGAATTAACTGGACTATATATCTTGCCATTAAATTCAACATCATAGTCGCAGTTTTTTGAGTATCCTTGAGAAATTGGAGCGATCAAAGCTTTAGTATCACCTTCATAGTAATATCCAATTTTATCTTGCTTTAAGTTTTCAGAATCTGTATCTTGAATAATTTTTTTTAAGTTTAATCTATTAGTATTAGAATAAGCTATAATAAAATCATTAGAAATATTTATATTTTTTTCTTGAGCAAATCGTTGAGGTGATGTTATTCTAGGGATAATAGATATTAAATTTTTTCTCCAAATATACTATCACATAAAAGTTTCAACTGAGCTTGTTCATTGTTATCAATAGAAATGTATATAACGCCTTCTTCAGATAATAGTCTTTTTGATAATAATAGCCTTTCATTTAAGAAAGATATCCACTTTGAATGTCTATATCCATCATCCACTCCTATTTTCGTATCGTTGTAAATAAATTCCTTATTTTTTGTATTGTAAGGTGGGTCAATATAGATTACATCAATTTTCCCCTTATGAGTCTTTTCTAATAATTTAAGCGAGTGTAAGTTATCCCCCTCTAAAAGAAAATTGAAATCTGCATTTTCATCGGCTACTATTTTTTTGTCTTCTATTTCTCTAAACACCGGTATATTATGAACGAGTTGTTTGTCTACTTCTTCTTCGTGTTCTTCCCAAACTAATCCATACTTTTTCTCAGTTAATGCAGTTTCAATCTTGCCAAGTGCAATCCTACTTTCATCATCTGTATGAATTTCTTTTAGATGATTTAGGTATTCAAGCATTTCAGCTCTTCTGATTTGTGATAGATTTCCCATTTTTATTCCACCTCATTTCTATTAATTTCTATAACATCTTCAATTCTGCAATCCAATGCCAAGCAAATCTTTTCTAATGACTCTAAGTTCACATAAGAATTTTTGCTCATTCTTGAAACTATGTTGCTTGTAACGGTTGCGGCTCTTTTTAAGTCTTCTTTGTTCATTTCTCTTTCTACCAATAAGTGCCATAATAGATATAAGAGATTACTATATTATTATCACTTATCCGTTTTATTATTAAAATATATTATATCATAAATAGGCTAATAAATCACTTATCCTATTTTTTACAAAAAAAGCGGTCCCCCGCTTTTAAAAATTTGCTGTTATTTTCTTTTATACTTTAAATTCTTTTGACTTTTGTCTTATATGTTCTAATTTTTTCATGCAAAACTCCGTTCTTGTAATAAAAAAGAGATAACATTTCTGCTATCTCTTTCAAAGTTTCATTATTAAATTTCTTGTCATCTAACAACGCATTAAAATAAATCTTCCAATCTTTTCCAATTTTCATTATTCATTTCTTTTGTGTAGTTTGTATTGTTAATATAAAGTCTTGTATCTTTATCTCTAACAACCCCCCAATTTATTTTACGCCTATCTGCGCAATCCTTGAAAGCATAGAATTTATTTTCGATTTGCTTATCAATATTTTCCAGCTGGCCTTTCTTTACCATATCCTTAAGTTTCCTTGAATTAGTTTTTCTTTATTCAGTAATATAATCTGCTAGTTGTTGGCTTTTTTCATCGGCATCTTCTATAATCTTTTTCATGGCTTTTAAAATAGCCTTTGCTGAATACTGAGCCACTTTTATCTCAATATTTATAGCCTTATTATTAACTTCATCATTTACCATATAGGTGGCCTCCTTTCCGTGGAAAATAAAAAAAGCGGCCCAGACTTTTACATCTGAACCGCTAAAATTTTAATTCTATAGTTTTTTATTACTGTTATGACGTACTTTATAAATTATTTGTCGCAAACTATTTTTTGCTATTTAATGCTTTATTGATGGTTTCTTGAATAAAAGGACTACAGCATTTACCCAAAGGATTGTTAATTTCGCACTTTGCATTTTTCATTGCCCCTGTAAGTCTAATAATATCTTTAATATTCTTTGCACCATCATCTAAAACAGCGTTTATAATTTGTTGCTCTGTAACTTGGTTGCAATAGCATATATATTTGGGATTTGCATCCTTTTTAAACCATATAGGAACTTTTACATCTTCCTTATAAAAAACTCTTTCATTGTTTAAGTTATAATACACGACATCACAATCTTCATTCATACATAAATAGTAAGTTTCTTCATCTACAACCTTTCCCATAAGGTTTTCTGATACCATATGCTTTACAGTTATATTCTTAACCTTTTCTCCTATTTTGTGACATTTGGGGCAATTTGCTTTTTCTTCCACTGTACCAGTGGTTTTTTGTATTGAACCTCAGCAAGATTGATTTATCTTATTTTCTTGACTCACTTTATTTCCTCCTGTCTAAATAAATATTATTTCTATAGTTAATCAGGATATCTAATACCTCTTTCAATGGATCTACAGGTTGCGGCTCTTTTTAAGTCTTCTTTATTCATTTCTCTTCCCACTAATAAGTGCCATAATGGATATAAGAAATTACTATATTATTATCACTTATCCGTTTCATTGTTAAGATATATTATATCATAAATGGGCTAATAAATCAATTATCCTATTTTTTGCAAATAAAAAAAGCGGTCCCCCGCTTTTAAAAATTGTATTTATTCACTTCTCCCAAGTCGTAAATCCACGTCTCAAAAACATCTTTGACTCCGCTCGAAAAAATATTTTTTAATCGCATCGCACATTTGTCAACATCGTCCGCTTCAAAAAATATCGTATCATAATCACAAAACATCTTCTCCGCCACTGTGCGAAAAAAATCTCCGGCAATTTCTAAATTATCTGAATAAACATACGCAATTTCGTTTTTAACTCAAAAGGAATTCCGTTCTCTCTTATACTTGCTCGTAAAAATATATTAAAATTTTTATTCATTTTAATTTGCCTATCTTTTTAAAATTATTTTTTATTCGCAACTTCGTCATATGAAAACTGGCTGAGTCTGTAATATTGCATCATATAATGAAAGAGTTTATCATTCTTCGTTTTTTCGCTCGGGTCGGCGGTGAGCTTTCCGTTTTCCGAAATATAGGACGACGCATCCACCGGATATTCCTTGCGTCTTTCGCTCAGATACTGAATATACGGCGTTTTATAGCCCATCTTTTCGAGTGCATAAGAAAACAAATAATAATTACTCATCGTCGGAATTTCTCCGACCATATCGTCTCCGATTTTCTCTTTTGCAGCGGAATTTGCCCAAATGATAAAAGGCGTTGTATAGTGCTTAAGCCATCCTTCCGGCGAATCAAAGCCGATGTCGACGCCCATTGACTCGTAAACCTTGCCTTCTTCGCCGAGCCTTGCCAAATGGTCCCCATAAAAAATCACAACAACCGGCGACTTCTCTTTCTCGAGCTCTTCCGTAAATTTGAGAAGCTGATCCGCAGTGTCCTTCACTCCGTAGATATAGTTGTTCGCAATATTATACTCCTCGTCGGTGCCGGTAAAACTCTCTCTGTCGACGAAATCGCCGATGCCTTTGTCTTCCGGGCTGTACGGCGTGTGATTTTGCATCGTAATCACCGAGTTGAAATACCTCTTACTCTTGTCGCGATTTCTGTAATCCTTTAAAACAAGTGGAAAGAGAATCCTGTCCGGAAAATAGTCCGCTTCTTTATTTACAAAATATTCATCAAAATAATTCTCCGAATGTAAAAATTAGTCGAATCCCAAAAATTGATTTGTGTTTAGACGATTGTAAAATTTACCTGTGAACGGATGCATCGACTTTGTAGCGTAGCCCTCATTTTTGAGCATCCAAACAAATGTATTTATATTTTTTATATATGGCGGAAAACTCTCAGCACCCTGATAAATATATCTCTCCGCCTCAATCGTGCCTCCGCCGAAAGTATAATTTTGAATAAGACCGCTAATGCTCTCGCCTTGGAGCTTTCGAAGCGAACGATAAACCGAAGGGTCGACTTTCGCGCCCTTCTCCTCCAAATCCGCAAACGATTCGCCCAAAATCAAAAATATATCCGGTTTTTCGTCGTCCGTCGGCATCGACTCCTCGTACGAGTCTAGCTTTTCCATGACCATCGTTTCATCATAAACATCCGGCTTCTTATAGAAAAAATCCTTGTAATGATAAAAGAAAGTATAGACCATGCCGCGGTCCTTTGCGCGCTCAACCTCTATATAAGGGTGAAAAAGACTCATAGAATTATTCCAATAAGTGTCACGCACAATAATAAAATTTGTAAGAGTGTAAAAGCCGACGAAGCACATAAGAATTGCACCCAAAACTCTCGCAAGCGCCCTCGGTCTGTACTTGTCGAGTTTTAAAAGATAGCGCCCGCATGCAATCAAGATGAGCGGATAAACGAGATAGAGCCATCGAAGCTTAATCGAAATCCCGGACTTTACCATACCCAAAGTTTCCTTTAAAAGCACGATATCCGTAATCCTGAGATTGTCGTCGCGATAAAAAAGCTTGTTTTGATTTGCGACGCCCATAATAAAAATCATCGCCCCGACCGACAGAAATGCCCCGCCGACACTGCCTATTGCAAAATACATAATGAGCATCAAAATAAAAACCGGAATAAAATTCATAAAAAGAATCATCGGCTTTTTGAGCAAAACAAACGGAATAGAAAAATGCACAACCCCGTCAATAAATAAAAAACTCGCAAAAGTTAACACGAGCGATAACACAAAAATAAATAAAATATCATAGAAAAAATTCTTGCTGAAATACTTATTAAAAAACTCCGCCATAACTCTCTCCTACTATAATCTTTGTTTATCATTATATACCTTTTACACGCTTTTATCAAATGATTTACAAAACGGACTTATAATTTAAAGTGAAAAGAATATTGTTTTTAGTTTTAGATTGTAATAACTAAAGCTATACGAAAGAATTAGACATAAATATATAAATAAAATAGAAGGAGTTAACCGTATGGAATCGCAAAAATTTCTGAAGCACAGGGTCAGTACTAATACTTTAATCAAAATCATCCCGTTTATAGTCTTACTTTTAATTATTATTTCGGATATTGTTTTTTATCGAGCAGATGTTATGCTAATGCCATATGTGACTATTTTCTGTTCTCTCATAATAGCTTTTTTAAAAAATAACAACCGAAGAACATTAATAATCAGCTATGTGTTTCTTGCAATCAGCCTGATAATCTTTCTATATTTGAAGCCCAACTACACTATTAATCAAGCGAAACAAAAACTCAAACAAAACAACTTTAAAAACGTAGAAATAGCGCAGCTGGGATATATAAAACCGAAAAATATATTTCTTAGAGGTGCATATGTATTTCGTACAGAAAATAGAAAATTGATAATTTTTAACAACAATAATGGTGAATTTTATATAGTTAATGACTAAGATTTGTCGGAATTAATAAAATATAAAATCTAAGAAATTTACCAAACTCAACACTCTGTTTTAATCCATTGAGAGTCAGATATTGATTTAAGCATCAACTATTTTTATACACTCATATATTTTTTCAATACTTATCCTTGTTCTAGCTTCCATCCCGTTCTAACTTTTATCAGATTTTTGAATCAAATTATGTATCAATAACATCTAGCCCCTCATTAATCTTTTATCCCTCATTAATCGTTTTTCCCCTCATTAATCTTTTATTCCCTCATTAATCGTTTATCCCCTCATTAATCGTTTATTCCCTCATTAATCGTTTATTCCCTCATTAATCTTTTATACCCTCTTTAATAGTTTTCCCCTCATTTATCTTTTATCCCCTCATTAATCATCTCTTTTTTCAATAACATCATATCCTTACAAACTTTTTCATTCTAATCTATTTCATTTTAATTTATTTCATTTTCAATCAAAACTCTCACAAAAAAGATATTCTCTAAATTTATCCATGTAGTCTATAGTTTGCATGCATAAGATAAATCATCTTTTCTAAAAATCAATTTATATAATCAACCAATTTTCGTATAATCATATCATTATATTTCAATTCTCTTACATAATAGTTTTGTTGCTTTTTTGATAAAAAGATTAGTCTATAAATCATTTTTTCTATAAATTATCTTTCTTAAATCTACACTATCTTCTCCAATATAATTTCTCTTAAATCTACACTACTCTCTCCAATATATTTTTTCTTAAATCTGTTCTGCTCTCTCCGAAATCCCTTTATCAGAAAACACCCCTCTCATATTATCCATGTAGCATATAGTTTGCATGGATAATATAAAAAACATCTTAACTAAAGTCCACTTATTAATCAATCAATTTTAATATAATCATCTCACATATACTGAGCATATAATATTTTAAATCTAACACATAGAATTATTGTAAGTTTTACTGATAAAAAATATTTTCCATTAATTATCTTCTCGTTAAAATATTTTTCCTAAAATTATTATTCCATAGATTATTTTTCCATAGATTATTTTTTCATAGATTATTTTTTCATAGATTATTTTTTCATAGTTTATTTTTTCTGAAATTATTATTCAATAGATTATCTTTTCTATAAATTATCTTTCTTAAATCTACACTACTCTCTCCAATATAATTTTTCTTAAATCTGTTCTGCTCTCTCCGAAATCCCTTTATCAGAAAACAACCCTCTCATATTATCCATGTAGTCTATAGTTTGCATGCATAAGATAAATCATCTTTTCCAGAAATCAGTTCGTATAATCGTCACAAAAAGCAACCCCATATAATCTTTATATTATTCTTAAATACTCACCCAAATTTCATTCTCTTTATAATCATCTTTTCTGGAAATCACCTTATATAATCTCATTAATAAGCTCTTTATTACAAAATTATATACTTACAAATTTTTTCTTCGTTTAAGCCGTTTAATTTTCAATTACAATTCGCACAAAAAACATTCTCTCTAAAATTCCTGTCCCAGATTATCCATGTAGTGTATAGTTCTCATGCATAATATAAATCATCTTTTCTTGAAATCACCTTATGTAATCTTTATATCATCTTTCAAAACTCTAGAAAAATATATTATCTCATTAATCAGCTCTTTATTATAAAATTATATACTTACAAATTCTTTCTTCGTTTAAGCCGTTTAATTTTCAATTACAACTCACACAAAAAACATTCTCTCTAAAATTCCTGTCCCAGATTATCCATGTAGTCTATAGTTTGCATGCATAATCTAAAACAATCGTTTAACTAAAATCAGCTTATATAATTAAAACATTATATTTCTAAGCTCTTTAAATAATGTTTACTTAAGGTTTTTCTGAAAAATAGTCATATTATTCTCAAATTTTTTCTAACTATGTATAATTCTCTGTGAATCACCTTTAAGAAGGTTATTTTCTCTAATTATCCATGTAGTCTATAGTTTGCATACGTGATATAAAACATATTTTTCTAAAATCAACTAACATAATCAATAAATTTCCATATAATAATCACCCTTCTTTTAATAACATTATATCTTTGCAAATTTTTCTCCTTTCAATCTATTTAATTTTCAATCAAAACTCTCACAAAACACATTCTCACTAAAATATCTCTCCCAAATTTCCCATGTAGTATATAATTTTTATGCATATCTAAATTCTATTAAATCAAATATTTTCAATACTTGAAAATTTATTTTTTCACCGAGTCTCTAATCTAATTCTCAATAAATTCTAATTTCATCCCGTTTTAACTCAAGCGTTTCTCTAAATAAACTCCGGATTTAACATTAAACAATCGATACTCGGACAGCATATGCGAACACAAAAAGCGAAAGATTTCTCCTTCGCTTTTCTTTAAATATTCAAAAATTTTTCCGAAAACTCTCAATTAATTTTCGCAATATGTTTAGTTTCTACAATTCCACATCGCAAATCTAAATCTTAAACAAATTTCGAAATGTCTTTCACATCAAGTCTTACGGATTCGTGGTACTCATAGTCCGCTTTGCCGATTGCGATAATCATGACCGGCACATACCTTTCCGGGTCGAGTCCGAATTTTTCCGCGATTATATCTTCCTCGAAACCGCCTATCACATTTGTGTCGTAGCCGTGCGCCCTTGCGACAAATTGTAGTTGCATCGCCATCAAACTCGAGTCAATTTTCACAACATCGTTCATCTTTTGTCTCGAAAAACTCTTGTATGCCGGAAGGAAAAACCCCATCGCGCGCTCTTTAATTTCTTTCAGCATAAATCCAAGTCTCACTGCTTCGGAATAAATCTCGTCGGCTTTTTCGTAGCACTTCATATCGCCGAAAATGAGTATCATAGCCGAAGAAGTGTCATTTTGCCTGGTGTTAAATTTTGCAAGCGGACGCAGCTTTTCCTTTCCCTCGTCCGACTCCACAACCACAAACCTCCACGGCTGTAAATTCACCGAAGACGGTGCCTGTGTCGCTTCCTGCAAAATCTCAATCATTTCCTCCCTTGGAATCTTATAACTCGCATCAAATGACTTGATTGAATGTCTGTTAAATACAATATCTTTAAAATCGTTATTTCTCATAAATCCTCCATTTTTTATATATACTAAATAGCTCACGTTCCATTGAAGCTTTAAAATTTATTCAATTAAATCCTATTTATCTAATACCCATAATCCCTTCGCATTCATCATCACATAGTTTAAATAAAAAAGAACGCCCTCAAGGCGCACTATTATTTCATATTCTCTTTATCCGGCATAGAATCATAAATAATATTCATACGAAGCAACAAAATTCATTTTGACGATTCCTCAAAAGCCCTATCATATTTATCCATAATCCTATCCGATACATCATCAATCTCATTAAGAGTTAGATCGAGCGGCAATGAGTTATTCCTTATAGACTGCTTAACAAACATATTGAAAGCCACAGAAATATTTAACCCTAACTTGTTGACTAAATCCTGAAACATCTCCTTATCTTTCTTATCTAGCGATATCGTTAAATTTGTCTTTTCCATCTTTTCTCACTTCCTTTATGTGCATTGTACACCTATTACACATAAATTACAAGCGAGCTAATTAAGCACCACAGTCATATATAGCTTTTTCACAACAATAATAAGCTTTACGAGATAATCATAAATAAAAAAGTAAACCCCTGTTAAATACCTTTCGCCTTTAAAAGAATTCACCTCATTAAAACCTACATACTTGTCGGGAATTTTACCCATAATAAAAGGAGCTAATCTTGGAATATCGAAAGCCCCTTTGTCTGTATAATATAATTTATCAAGGTTATTTGTAAACCGTTTGTATACCATAAAATAAAAACCTACACATTTGTTACCAATCTATGAACTGTAAGTCGTTAAAAGCCTCTTTCAACGTTTTGCCATCCAAAAACTTGGCATTCAAAAGCTCTTCATCAGAATTAAAAGTCCTGATAATTTCGCCCCCATGATCATCACGAAGTGCTAAAAATGGCTCTTCCGGATTAATAAAATACAATTTATCTCTATAAGCGAAAAAATATGCCCTGATATTTTAATATCTTCTAATAAATCATCATAACTGCCTTAATCAACAAAATATTCATTGTCTTTTAATTCTCTCATCATATTTTCTCCTTTCATACATAAACAGGTTTCTATAGTTTTTATGAAATGTTTTTTTAAAATCCTTCAACCCACATTGTACCACCAATAATCTCAACAATCAAACTTTACATTCACCATAAAAACCTTGTATATTTAGTTTTAATTTAGACACAAGCTCATCATAATTGTAATTGTCTCAATAAAATGCTATAATAAACAAAACGACCTTTCAAAGTGAAAGGTGGAATTTCCAAATGTCTAACTATGAAACAGCGATGTTAATAATATCTCTGATCTCATTAATAATAAGCATAAATAAAAAAGACCGAAATAATAAATAGTCTTTAAAATAAATATAGCCAAGCAAAGTTTTTAAAATCTGTGGCAAACATCCAAATTTGTGTCAAATTGAAAGCTTTGAAGCATAGAGGAGTTTTTGATAAACGCTTGACACTACTCAATCTTTATGCTATAATCTAATCATAGACATTGGATAATAATTCCACTGATTTAAAAAGTCCTAATTGGAAAGGCAAATACCGGAAAATTAAATCTTAATTATGGAGGTACTAAAAAAACTCATGCAAATCAAAGCGTGAGTTTTTTTAGTGCTTGAATTAAAATAATAACACTCTCAGTACATACTCTACACTATAAAACTCAAATTTAAATCGTCGTTTGCCTCTTGCCGTACTCATACATCACCTTTTTAATCGCCTCATCTTATAAACATAATCCTTTAAAAAATTCCATCGTCATAAAAACACTTCCTTTCACATTTTTACGAGTTTTGTCTAGAGATTATATTAAAAAAGCAGCTATCGACAAAATGTCGACAACTGCTTAATAAAACTTATTTGTTTTACACGATTAAATCTAGCTATATAGCCGTTTCTCGTTGTTTTTCGCACGATTGACTCACGATTAACTTTATAAACCAATCTTTAAGTGTACTTTTCTACAAACGATTCGCACCATTTAACTAAAATTTCAAACAACTTATAAGTGCCCAAAGCTAATATTACTGTTTGAATCAATTCTTTAATCATTTCATTATCCCTCAAATAAAAAAGCACATCTAAAATTTATTTAGTGCGCTTCTTTTTCCCTTTGTTCTCTTCTTTTTTTCATAAATTCGGAAAACTTTCTTCTGTTCTCCTCTCCTCGCTTTTTTTCCTCAGGTGTTAACTCATGATAACTTTCCGAGTCTATCCTGGCTCTATAATTTTCATACTTTTCTTTACTAGATAGTTTTCCCATAAAATCACCTCATTAGTATATATATATCCAATCCATTGTTGGCTATTTTCTTCAATTCAATATCTGTATTAAATAAGAACTCTCTCTGTTTTTTATAATCCGCATGTGCTAACATCTCTACATAAGCTCCGCTAGTTCCTTCAGGGACAATAATGGCAGCATTTGGCTTGCCTCTAAGCACACCTTTTTTAGTTACTGATGTGCTTAAAAACTTTTTAACTCTACCTTCCAAATTGCTTGGATCAATATCATTTCTATATACAATTATATCATGTTTTAAAGTACTCTTCAATAATCCATCAGCAATATTAGAAGCATTATTTAACAGCATAATCTCCTCTTCTTTATCAACTGGTATATATCTACCTTCTAAATACCCATTTATCTTTTCAAATAATCTTTTACCGTCTGGATCAACGCCATTATAGGTATATTTATTAATTGCTTTTATTTCATCATCAGTTAACTTGTCAATCCAATCTTTAGAGTCATCTCTTAATGTATTTACAACCTTAGATAATTCTAACGGATCATAACCGTTAAGCCTTGCAATTTCTTCAACACTCTTGTTATAAACCGTTTCCGTCACATATTCAACATAACATCTGCAATTAATATCTTCAGATGGAACACCGGTATCTTTCGGATATAAACACCTTGCACCGGACGGCAACACAAATTCCTCATCATCCGGTACTTTCACACCTTCCATTGCTGTATGTGTGTTGGCATATAATGAGTTGTCTGCAACGGGTCACTTGTACGCAATTATCTGCTAACGGTCCGACAACTTGTTCCATAAATTTATAATCACACAAAATACATAACTCCCACCATTTTCCGCAAAAAAATAAGAGCAGAATAAACTGCTCTTTTTGTTTTGGTGGAGATGAGGAGAGTCGAACTCCTGTCCAAAAAAACTATGCATCAAGCATCTCCGAGTGCAGATGTTTTTAAAGTTTCCTTCAAATTTCTAAAACATCAAACTCCGTCCGAAGTAGCTTTTGTTAATTTATATGGCTAAAAGCATCACCAAATAAATCAGCTCGTAAGTTGTTAAGGTCTCAGCCTCCACACGAGAGATAGGATTCGAGACGCGCCGCTTTTAATTAAGCAGCAAATGCAAAATTATTATTTTCTTCTGCGTTTAAATTTAGTTGCTCTTTTTTAACGTAGTTTCGCGAACTACGTCTCGCTTCTTGATACATCCGTATTCCTGTCGAAACCAAATACATCCCCTCGCACCTTTATTATAGCACATTTCTCCATTTTTTTCAATCAGTATTTCATGCGGTCGAGCGCTCTTTTCACATCTCTTTCCTTTTTGGATTCGCGCTTGTCGTAGAGCTTTTTCCCTTGCGCAAGTGCAATTTCCATCTTTATGAGGCGCCCTTTCGTGTACATCGAAATCGGAATGAGCGTGAGCCCCTTCTCTTTTACCTCTGACGTTATTCGTATAATTTCCCTTTTGTTCAAAAGAAGTTTTCTGTCGCGATTCGGGTCGCTGTTAAAAAGATTTCCCTCTTTGTACGGCGACACGTGCATGCCGACGACGAAAAATTCGCCGTTTCGAACCATGCAGTACGCCTCTTTGAGGTTCGCCTTGCCCGCGCGAATGCTCTTCACTTCGGTTCCGCGAAGTTCGATGCCCGCTTCGTATGTCTTTATTATGAAGTACTCATGGCGCGCTTTTCTGTTTTGTGCAAGAATTTTTTCGTTGTTATCTGCCATCTTCATCCTCCAAAAGCATAAAATCAATTTCACGTCTATTCATATTCACGTTCACAACTTTGATACGAACCGGTGTGCCGATTTCGTATTTTTTGTTGTTGTGCGTCGTTATTGCGGTCATTTCCTTTTCATCAAAGAGATAGTTGTCCATAAATTCCTCGTTGCAAATAAGTCCCTCGACGGTGTTCGGAAGTTTTACAAACATGCCGAATTCGGTTATTCCGCTCACCTTGCCGTCGTAAATTTCATAAACTCTGTCTTTCATATATTCACATTTTTTAAGGCTGTCCGCTTCTCTTTCGAGGTCGACTATTTGTTTTTCTCGGTTCGACGCTTCCTCCGCAACCTCTTTCGCCTTGTTTCCGAAGTATTTTACATTTCTCTCAGTGAGACGGTTGGACATTTTTTGCGAAATAATACGATGAATGAAAAGATCCGGATATCTTCTTATCGGCGAGGTAAAATGCGAATAGTCGACGAGCGCAAGTGCAAAGTGTCCGATGCTTTCGTCGCTGTAGTTCGCTTTCATCATCGACCTCAAGACGATATCGTTTATTCTTTCAAACGATTCGTGTTCGCTTAAATCTTCCAAAAGTTTCTGGATGTCTTTTGCCGAAACTTTTTCCGGCACTTTCACGCCGAACGGCCTCAAAAGTGTTCTCATGCCTTCGAGTTTTTCATCAGTCGGCTCTTCGTGGATTCTGTAAATAAACGGCAGTTCCATATCTCTGTATTTCTTTGAAACGGCTCTATTTGTCGCAATCATCATCTCTTCGATGAGTTCCTCCGCCTCTCTTTGCGGACGCGGAAGAATGTCGACAATTCGGTTCATGTCGTCCATAATAAACTTCGCCTCGCTCGACATAAAGCTTATCGTGCCGCGCATTTCGGATTGCGATTTTAAAATATTATAGACTTCTCTTGCGATAAACAAAAATTCCTTCAGTTCATCGTTATAGTCCGCATTGTCTCCCGTTTCAAAAAGCTCGCTCACGCCGTCGTATGTGAGTCTATAGTCCGAATTTATAATCGCTTTGTCAATCGAAACCATCCTCGGCTCGCCGCCGTTTCTTATTTCCATCTTGACGGACATCGTGTATCTGTCCTCATTCGGATTTAGTGAGCACACTCCGTTTGAGAGCACATGCGGAAGCATCGGAATCGTGAGTCCCGGAAGATAAATACTGAAGTCCCTCTTTTTCGCTTCAACTTCAAGCGGAGAGCCGTCCTTTACATAGTGGCTGACGTCGGCGATATGGACATAAAGAAAATATGACTTTTCCCCGGTTTTCTCGACACTTATTGCATCGTCGAAGTCCTTTGCGTCGTCGCCGTCGATTGTGACAGTGAAAATATCTCGATAGTCCACACGATCCGTCGGCAAAATCTTTTCCCTCGAAACGAAGTTCGCGTTTTCTATAACGTCCTCAGGAAAATCAATCGGCAAATCATACTCCGACACAAGCGTCTTCAAATCGAGATACTTGTCGTCGTCCGTTCCGATAAACTCAACCACTTCTCCCATATATTTCTTTTTTCTCTTGTCATAATCGAGAAGTCTTACCTTATATTTTCCATCTTTGTACTTTCTGCCTTTCGGCGGAGTTTGAAGATGAATAAACGAGTCGAAATCGCCCGTCGGCGTGACAATCATTTTTCGATTTTTATTCTTTATATCGCAAACGACATAGCGTTCCTTTCTATCGGTAACCTTGAGCACCCGAGCGACCGTGCGGCCCGGACCTTTGTCGAGCTTTTCAATCAAAACCACGTCGCCTTCGAGCGCGCCGTTTTTGTCCTTGCCAGGAATAAAATACTCCACTCCGTCTTCGGTGTTAACAAAGCCGTAGTTGTAATTTGTTTCGCTGAACACGCCGTAGAGCGGTTTTCGCTCACCGAGAGTCAAAAATCCTCTCTCGTCGATGTCCAAAGTGCCCTCTTCGCGCATCTGCCTTAAAATGTGTTTGAACTCCTTTTTTTCATATTTCGATATTCGGAGGAAAACTTTAAGATCATCCACCGTAACATTATTCTTTGTGGACAAAATCTCCTTAATCTTTTCTTTAATTCCCATAAGCCCTCCTTAAAAAAATACGGCTCTATAATTTCGAGCCGTAACCTGTATGATGGAACAAATCCGAATCAAATCTATAATTTGTTTCTTCTTCTTCTTTTTTTGCAAAAATTGCTATCTCAATCATGCGATCGAGCAAACTTTTAAATGTGTATCCGACATCTTCCCACAAATAAAATGCGTATGAACCCGGAAGCGTGTTGATTTCGTTAACAAACATATTTCCCACTTCGTCCATCAAAATGTCGACTCTTGCATTTCCGCGAACGTCAAGAACGTTGAACGAATACTTTGCAAGTTCAGTTGCCTTGTAAACGGTGTCTTCATCGCGAATAAAATTGTGTTTGCCGCCAATCAGCTTCGACTTGCCGTCTTCAGACATATATTTTTGTTGATAGCTGAAAACCTCGTCGGCTCCGAGAGGACTTTCCACGCTACTAACCTCTACATCACCATTTCTACCCATAACTGCGACATTTAATTCAGTTGCATTTATTACAGCCTCTTCAAAAATAATTTTTCTGTCGAAACTCGATGCGACCTCAGTTGCTTCGCGAAGCTCTTCCTTTGTCCTTGCAACCTTTATACCGATTGAAGAACCGAGACTTGCAGGCTTTACATAAATCGGGAATTCGAGTTTACTCATGACATAGTCGAGCGTTTCGTTCGGCTCAACCTTAAATCTGTCGCGGAACACCCATGTGTACTTTACAACGGGAATGTTGTGCGACTTGTAAACGTCTTTCATTATAATCTTGTCCATTCCGACGGCACTTGCCATAACGGAAGGTCCTGTAAACGGAATGCCGTTTGTTTCAAAAATACCTTGGAGCGCCCCGTCTTCACCGTGCGAACCGTGAACTCCGAAAAGAACACAGTCGATTTCGACAACTTCGTCTTTTTTAAAGAGTCCCTTATTTTCGATGTAAAGATTGTGATCGCCGTAGCTCGTGCTGAAATGGCACGGCCTGCTGTCCGGGAATTCGTTGTTTTTAAAATTCTTAAAATCCTTGTAGCAATCGCCCGTAAACATCACACCCGACTTGTCAATAAAAACAGGAATGACATTGTATTTTTCCTTGTTCAAGTTTTCAACGGCTTGAATCCCCGTAATAACGCTAACCTCATGTTCAACGGCTCTTCCGCCGAAAATCACAACAATATTTTTCATAAAATCTCCTTATCAATATATATCCGTCAAATCATTTTCAAACAAAACCACATCGCCCGGTGCGAGCAAATTCGGGAAAAGCGCAGTCGCTTCCTTCAAACTGTTCACAACAAAAGACTTGTGTGTCTCGATATTTTCATCACGAACGCCGTCTTGAATCGGCTTTGTTATTTCCTCTCCGACCAAAATGCTTATGTCGGTCATCCTTGCAATTTCCTGACCGAGCTTATAATTCTCATCATACATCATATCCCCAAGCTCGACCATGCCCGGCGTCACAATGACTTTCTTGCCGGACTTAAAACTGTTTAAGACGTTTAGAGCAGCTCTTGCTCCGTCAGGGTTTGAATTGAATGCGTCGTCGATAACGATAAGCCCCGCCGGATTTTTTATAACATTAAGTCTGTGCTCAACTTGCGGCAGCTTTGAAACCGCAGCTTCGATTTGGTCGTTTGAAATATTAAAACGCCTTGCGACCAAAATCGCCATCAAAATATTTATAATATTATGCTCACCCAAAAGCGGTGTCTTTAAAACGCGGACCTCTTCCGGAAAATGCACTTCAAAACTCGTTCCGTTTTCATCGGCTGAAAGAATCTTTGCGCTTATAGTCGCATCTTCGCTTTTGATGGAAACTGTGCCCGGTGTGAGATTTCTCTTTGTCATCTCGTTCTTAATATTTTCGTTGTCCACATTCAAAATGAGATAACCGTCTTTCTTCAATGCATCCGCAAGCTCAAACTTAGTCTTTATAATGTTTTCAATGCTTCCGAATGTCTCGAGGTGACACGGACCGATATTTGTGATAACTCCGATGTCCGGCTTCACAAGCTTTGCAAGCTCCTCAATCTCGTTTACATATCTCGCGCCCATCTCTGCAATAAACACGCGCGCAGACTCGTCGAGCTCATTATTTATCACTTTCGAAAGCCCCATCGGAGTGTTGAAACTCTCAGGGCTCGTGTATGTCGGAATATAATCCTTTAAAATATTATATAAAATCATCTTCGTCGAAGTCTTTCCATATGAGCCGGTGATTCCGACGACTGTGAGTCCGTTTTTCTTAAAATTCTTAATATTCGATTGCGCCTGTTTGTAAAACTTCCTGTGAATCATCGCCTCAATCGGTCTGTTCACATTGAGCGCAAAATATGTGATTGCATTTTGATAGAAAATCATGACGATTTCCACAAAAATAAGTGCCAACAACAGCAAATAGAAGGTTATGCCGTCCGGTTTTCTTATAAAATAAAACACCACAAAAAGTGCAATAATCAAAAAGTTCAAAAGCATTTGAGTGAATATCAGTCTTTTCACACGCGGAGTGTAAACAAGCGGCTTTTTAAACTCGTCCTTGCCCTTTTTAAATGTGAAAGCGCGGCCCGGATGGTTATTTATCCAATCGCGATATTCCTTTGAAATATATCCGATTTGTTGCGCCATATGAATAAAATAGTTGGAGCGAATGTACATGAGCATAAGTCCCAAAGCGCCCACCAAACACAAAAGTACCAATTCAAGAATTTCCATTTTTACCTCCACTAGGACAAAAAGTCCAAAACAGCCTTTTTAAAATTTATCGAGTCGTCAAGATATGAATAATGCCCGCCGTCAAGAACGACAAGCTTTGAATCTCGAATCTTTTCATTCATAATCTCCGCCATATAAAGAGGCGTGTCACCGTCTCTCTCGCCCCAAACAAGAAGAGTGGGAACTCCGATGTTCGGCAAAAGTTGCGTCAAATCTTCGTTCACAACCTTAACCAAAATATTTCTCACAATTCCGTCTGCCGCCTTGTAGTCGGAAGAGCCGAAACGCTTGTAAAACTTGTCAATGTTTTCCTTGCCAAATAACTTTATGTAAATGGCTTTCATGAGTTTGAAAATCTTCACCTTGAACTTGGTCTTCTTTGTTAGCTCAGGCTTTATGCCCGACGCGTCCACAAGCACCAACCTTTCAATTGACGGATGATTGTGTCCGGCAAGATAGATGCCGCACTTGCCGCCGAAAGAGTGCCCAATATAATAACAATTCGTTATGGAAAGCCTTTCCATAAACTTTGAAATCACATCTGCATAATCCGCCGTTCCAAAAACCTCTGTCGGAACATCGCTCTCTCCATGAGCCGGCAAATCGAGCGCAATCACATGAAAATCGTGTTTTAAAATATTCACAATCGGCATAACGGTCTTTATATTCGCGCCCCAACCGTGAACGATAAGAACAGTCTTCTTCTCAAGTGAGCCCTCTTCCAAATAATTAAGTTGAATTCCATCAATGTCAATTTTCATCATAATCACCACTATAAAATAAGAGCCGACAGGGCTGACTGTAAGGAACAATCAGCCTCCGGTCAGCTCCTTATATTAGAACAATAATCCTGAACCGCCGTTGAAGTTTAGGAACAAACTTGCAAATACAAGACTTACGATAGTCATGAGTTTGATAAGGATGTTTAATGACGGTCCTGAAGTATCTTTGAACGGGTCACCGACAGTATCTCCTGTAACAGCAGCCTTGTGAGCATTTGAGCCCTTTCCGCCATGAGCGCCGCCTTCGATAAATTTCTTAGCGTTATCCCATGCACCACCTGCGTTACTCATGAAAATAGCCATGAGAACACCGGTTACAAGACCACCGGCTAAAAGACCGCCGAGTGCTTCAGTTCCAAGTAAAATTCCGACGAGAACCGGGCAAAGAACTGCCATAAGTCCCGGAACTATCATTTCTTTTAATGCTGCGCCTGTTGAAATTTCAACACACTTGTCATATTCAGGTTTTGCCTTTCCTTCCATAATTCCAGGAATTTCCTTGAATTGACGTCTAACTTCTTCAATCATTTGATTTGCAGCCTTTCCTACAGCGTCCATTGTAAGAGCACTGAATAGGAACGGAAGCATACCACCGATAAAGAGACCGGCAATTGTTGTCGGCTTTGTAAGGTCGATTGAAGACAAACTTACAGCTTGTGTATAGCTTGAGAAAAGTGCGAGAGCTGTCAAAGCAGCACTTCCGATAGCAAATCCTTTACCAACTGCAGCAGTTGTGTTACCTACTGAGTCCAAAGTATCCGTAATTTCTCTAACATTTTCAGGGAGTTCGCACATTTCTGCGATACCGCCTGCGTTGTCGGCGATTGGTCCATATGCGTCAACAGCAATAGTCATACCGCTGTTTGAAAGCATTCCGATAGCTGCAAGTGAAATACCGTAAAGACCGAAAACTGCTTCTTCGCTTCCACCAGCAAGGAAATAACTCACAACGATACCGATTGCAATAACAATAATAGGAACAGCTGTACTCATCATACCAACTGAAAGACCGGAAATAATATTTGTTGCAGCCCCTGTTTCGGATTCTTCTGCAATCTTTTGAACCGGCTTGTGACTGTCTGATGTATAAATTTCTGTAATCTTTGCAATAATAAGACCTACAACGAGACCTGAAACAATTGCAACGAATGGCTTTACACTTCCGTCAAAGAAATGTCTTGAAAGGAAGAATGAGCAAACAACCGTGATAATTGAACCTACAACAGTTCCTGTATTAAGAGCCTTTTGCGGATCATTGTTGCCGCCTCTTACGAAGAAAGTTCCAATAATTGATGATATAATTCCGATTGCTGAAATAGCAGCTACAAAATAAATACCCTTATCTCCATAAGCGAGACCGCCAAGAGTAAATGCAGAAATAATAGCACCTACATAACTTTCGAAAAGGTCGGCTCCCATACCTGCAACGTCTCCAACATTGTCTCCAACGTTATCGGCAATAACAGCCGGGTTTCTCGGGTCGTCTTCAGGAATACCTGCTTCAACCTTACCAACAAGGTCAGCTCCGACGTCAGCAGCCTTTGTATAAATACCGCCGCCAACTCTTGCAAAAAGCGCAATTGATGAAGCACCGAGACCGAAACCTGTGATGATTTCAGTGTCTCCCAAAATCAAATAAGCTCCTGCAACACCTAAAAGACCAAGACCTACAACGCACATACCCATAACAGTACCGCCCGCAAAAGCTACATTTAAAGCCTTCGGCATACCGCTTTCATGAGCTGCATTTGCAGTTCTTACATTTGCCATAGTAGCAACTCTCATACCGACATAACCGGCAATAATTGAGAAAATAGCTCCGACAATAAAACAAATTGCTGTTGTCCAATTGATAACAAATCCTAAAATTACAAATAAAGCTGCAACGAAAAATGCAAGGGATCTGTATTCACGTTTCAAAAATGCCATCGCACCTTCGTGAATATAAGTTGAAATTTCAACCATTCTTGCATTTCCTGCAGATTGCTTTTTAATAAATGATGCTTTTATAAAAGCAAAAACAAGTGCCAAAAGTCCGATAACGACTCCGGCAATTAAAACATTTTCCATTTCTTCCTCCTAGCTTAATGCTGCTAATAATAATGTTGAAACAAAGAATAATACAGCTGCAATAACTGTGATTCTCTTCAAAGTCGCTTCTCTTGATACTGACTTATTTCTTCCCCAAAGTGCTTCAGGAGCAACTCCCATAAGCACACTGCTTTGGTCGCTTCCTTCTTGAATCATCATAAGTCCGATTAATGCTAATGAACTTAAAAAAACGATTACATACAATGCCGTTGTCAAAACAAATCACCTCCGTTCCTAAAATTACCTATCAACTATTTTATCACATATCATCGACAATATCAATAGTTTATATAATAAATTCCACAAAATAACTGCAATTGTAAAAATAAAATTTTTATGTATTGATATTTGTTTTTTATAAATTGATTTATATTTTTAATTTTATCCATCATTGTGCGTCTCTCAGGACGTAACGGGGCATTTAATTGCGCAACCATATCTGTCATTTATTCAATTGTACACCCCCACCAACAACGTTGTGTAAATAAAATATCTAGCCAAAGAAAATAGAAACCTATATTCTTATGCAAACTTTCTCTTTTTGCGGCGATACACCTTTTTGCGCATTCGGAAACGAAATCAGAGATTTCTTCCTCATCCGCAAAAAAACTGGTCGCCGCTACGTCCGGCGTATACGTATTTATACATGAATTACCGTCTTCACATTCATAAAATTATTAAATTTTTATAATTGTGTATGCGTATGTACGCAACGTAGCGGGACGGCACTGTGTGTCCTCCCGCCCATTTTTGTGTTTTTGGAATTTGTTTTATCACCAACAACGTTGTGTAAATAAAATATGTTTGCAATTTATAAAAATGTATATATTTTTCAATTGTATTCGTCAGCAAACGCATTGTAGCGCCAGGTTCTGTGAATCCTGGCGCCATATATGCCGTTTATATTATGTACAACCCCACCAAAAACGTTGTGTAAATAAAATATGTTCTCCATAATCATAATTTCAATTTATAAATTCATATTCGCTCTGTGCGTCCCCTAGAACGTAGCGCCAGGTACTGTGTATCCTGGCGCCCATTTATGTGTGTTTAAAATTTATATACATAATAACAACGCTATGTTTTTAACATTGTTTATATTACCCTTACATCTCTCCAAATTTGCCCGGAATCTTCGATGAGAAACGCTTAGATGAAATATTTTAGGAGCGAGTCGTACTGGCAAGTACGTCGCAGCGACTAAAATATAAATCAAGCGTTTATCGCAAAATAGACCGCAAATTTCTAACTATCTTTTGAAGGTAATCGGCGTCTGCTACACAATACACCTCATCGCTCTTATCCCCATTTTTTCCGAAATAAATCCCGGTGCCGGCGGATGAAGTGTCAACAACCTCCCTGCCGCTCGAAACATGCACAAACTTTAAACCCAAATCCTTGATAAGCTCTATCGTATTCTCCCGAACTCCTCCCGAAATAATCTCCGGCTTCTCCAAAGTCAAAAGCTCGCGAATAACATCTTGCCCGTCGACGAGTGAATTGCCGCCCTTCGTAAGAATCCTCCTCACTCCGATTTCGGAAAGCTCCCTTGCAGCGGACATCTTGTCCTTCACAACCTCAAACGCCCTGTGAAACACAACATCCATATCGCCCGCCTTTTCGCAAAACCTCTTTGAAAACTCAAAATCTACAGTCCCGTCTGCATTAAGCGCACCGAAAACAACACCTTGCGCCCCGGCTCTTCGAAACGCCTCAACATCTCGAAGCATAACCTCCTTGTCGAAATCCGAATAACAAAAACCCGCAGCGCGCGGTCTAACCATCGCCATAGTCGTAATTCCCCTCTCGAGGACCGCCTCCAAAAGCCCGATCGACGGAGTAACCCCTCCAACCTCAGTCAAAAAAACAAGCTCCACCTGATCCGCCCCCGCCTTTATCGCCGTAACCGCAGATTCCAATGAATCTACACAAACCTCAATAATCATAAAACACCTCTCTATTTTAAATTTCAACTGAATATAGTAAATGAAAATCTTTGTTACTATTTCTAGGAATTAATTTGGAAATTATTTTATTTTCTACTTCCGGTGTCCAATATATTTTCAATATAGATCTAGATCTAGTAATAGCTGTATAAAAAATGTTATGACTAATCATTTCATCAACTTCATTTGTTATTACAACTTTTACAGATTTATATTCTAAACCTTGTGATTTATGAATTGATACTGCGTATGCAATCTGGAATGGAATAACTGTTTTTTCGTCAATCTCATCTGCTTCAACATCCTTAGTTTTATAAATACTAAATCTAATAACTGAGTTCTCTACATTTTTATAAGTTCCATCTTCCAATAGTTCAAATTCGCCTTGCACTACATTCATTTCATTTATAATTTTGTCAAGTTCTATGTCAAATTCTATTCTTTCATTTATTTTTCCTTTATTGAAAATGTTTACATCTAAAATTTTACCTTTCAAATTATTATAAATTATAGGCTTAAATCTATTCGTTTCCTGAAATAAAATAGGATCTCCAACTTTAAATTTATGAATACCCCAAGAAACACATTTATTTGTATTTCTATCTTGTAATAAGCGATTTATATTATTAATACCATAAAGTCCATCATAATTTAAGCATAAAATAATTTCATCATTACTTAAAGGAGTAAATATAGAATCATCTAAATAACTTGAATAATGATTTTTATTTAGCCGTTCTAAGACTGTATTATCCATATTTCTTACAGAATTCCATAAACTCAATAAGTATTTATCTTTAGTTCTAAAATATTCTTTTAATTCTATAATTGATTTTTTTGGTAGAAAGTTTTTAGCCAATCTAAACCAATTACCGAATCTAATAGATTCAATTTGACATACATCACCAACTAAAATTAATAGTTTAAATGATGAGCGCTTAAGAATACTTTTCATGTCAGAATTACTTATAGTGCTACATTCGTCAATAATTAATATATCAAAATCTGAAATATTAATTTTAGACTCATTAAATCTTCTCACCGTATAAAAATCACAGTTAGCAGAATTTACTTTCCGCTTTAAATTATCTACAGCTGGATTAGTCTGTGCCAAGAACATCTTTTTATTATCTGAAAATAAATGAGCTATGTGATTAATTAATGTTGTTTTCCCTGTTCCTGCAGCTCCATAAATTAATGCAACTTTAGATTCAGCAAAAATTTTTTTTAGGACTTCTTTTTTTTCAATACTATCAATCCCAGAATAAGAATTTTCTAACCATGAATTAACAGATTTAGTATAATTTTTTACTCCAACATATGAAAACTCTTTTAACATATCAATTATAAACCTACATTCTTCAACATACTTTTTAATAAAAATTTGTCCTTTATCTATCTTAAGTTCATTATCTGGTCTATGCCCACTCCAAAGCTTGTCGTTATAATTATTAACTAATTCTTGTAGATTCTCAATAGGTAGATCAATGTCTTTTACGCTTGTAAAAATTTGACCTTTTGACTCAGTATTGTTTTTAACGTGTTTATATAACATTTCTGATTCATGTTCATCTACATCAAAACACTTTAACAATGTATTAAATGGTGGATTATGCTTTATAAGAGAAAAAGTAAATGGTAAATTATCGAACGGAATCACTCCATTTTTCAAATATAAATTTGACAGGTTTTTATTACTCTCAATATTGTACTGATTTTTTATCACAACATTGTCCATCGAGTACAAAATGTATTTCAATATATTTTTGCCACTATTGCCATTTCTAATTATATTTCTGCATACGTCTAAAGTATTAATAAAATTAGTTACTTTTGATTTAGACTGCAAATTTTGTTTTAAAATCATGTACTCATTATCTTGCAATTCAATAATATCAACTAAATTTAGCTTGTTTTGTGTCATATAATCGCAAATACTTTCTCTTTCATATTCATTAATGCGTCTATGATTACAATCAATCAATTTTATAAAATTATTAAATTCGCATTTTCTAATCGAAATTTGCCATCCAACAATTATCAAAATAGGCATTTCATTTTTATTAACTGTAATTTTTGACTCGCAAAGAGATAACTTTGATACATAATTTGATTCTAATTTTATTTTTGTAAATGCTATAATACGATTAGTCTTATTAGAATTATTTATAGGAGAAAATGACACCTCGTAATATAAGTTATTATTCACAAAAAATGGCTTTATCTTATTTATACGATACATTTCCGCATTCTCATAATTAATTATGTTCTTACTTTCGATTTTTTTTGAGATTTGAAAGTAAAACTCTTTAAACTGTGGGTCCATGTTTAATGGAAATTTTTCTAAATTTTTTAGAATTTCAAAATTGAATTGTTCTGCCATAAATTCTTTTATTCTATAAAGATATTCAAAATATTTTATCATTAATCTTTCGGAACTTTCTTCAGAAGGTTTATAGTGCGAAACAACTATTTCAAGCATTTTATGAAAATTGCTTAATAGTTTATATTCCCCTCGTTTAAAAATATAATTTTTAGCTTTTACAATATTCTCGTAAGAATAATCTACATCTTCAACGGTTAAATATATTTTAAACATAATGTGTTCTACAAAATGTCTTAAATCTGCCATTATATCCTGAGATACTTCTCCTCTAGTATTCCTACTCATATCATCTATATGTCTACAAATTGCTTTATCTAAAATATTAAGTTCAGTATCAATGTTCTTAGACACTTTAATCGCCTCCAATTTAAAAAGTAGTTAAAATATCTACATAAGATCTTTAACTTCTACTATTCTATTATCTAAATATGCTGAAAATACTTTTTTAGGATCCAAAAATAATACATTTATTTTTCCAACCCCTATTCTTTTAAACATTTCCATTGATATATTTATTTCGAGATTTTTATCTTCAGTTTTTGGGAGCAAAAAATAATTACGTATCTCTGTAATGTACGATTTTTCTATTAACTTTTTGTATGCTAGTTCATAAAAAAACTGTTTTGAAATATCTTGAATTCCGGGTTGATGTATAATTTTGCTTTTATCTTCAGAAATTTTTGGCACATAATATTTTGCATCATATATATTTAATACTTTTTTGTCTTCAGATATTTTTATAATATCTAAAATATAAGTATCAGTTGATATATTTTTACCATTAATATGCCAAATTGGCTTGTCTATAATTGAATCTAGAGTGGCTCCTTCAATAAAATTATGTGACTTTTCATTCATTGAGCCCAACATTGTTTTTAATGTTTTATTATAGTCAGTATCAAGAACGTATTTTAAAGCTTTTTCCCAAACATCTTCAAATTTTCTTGTTGCATAAATGCCGATTTCATCAACTTTATACAATGAATCTTGTTTCGCAACATAAATATACATTAAATTTAAGATTGTCTTTCTTCTAGAGCTAAATTGAATATTTAATTCATTTTCTATATTATATAAAATTTCACTATCACTCCCAAAGTCAGAAAGCTTCTTTTCAGATATAAAAATATTAGTCATAGAAAAAAGACCTAATAATCCCATTTTATTAAACTTTCTAAAACAATCAGTAACAATAGCCTCATGTAATAATTTAAAATAGTTTCTTGAATTCTTATAGTTCCTTCTTGTTACAGTTTCTAAATAATACGGGGTTTTATCTACTATATAAGGAATATTATCATTAATAGTTCTATCCCATAATATTTCACCATTACCATTTTTTTCAATAACTCTATGATTATCCTCATATACACCATCTTTTAAATAATCAGTCATAATTGACATTTCAACTGCAAACTCTCTATATTTATTCGGCAAACTTATATCATTGAAAATATCCGAATTTTGAAATAATGATTTATACTTTTTTAGAACTTTAATAACATCTTTAAAACTATCATTTGAAAATTCTTCTGCATTAAGAAAATATTTAGGATATATTTTTAAAACATAATTATTTACAACAATTAGTCCAACATATTCTGTATAGTAAAAATTTTTTGAATAATTTGCTTTTTCAATAGTTTCTTCATCTTCCAACAAGTAAGAATTTTCTTTGATTTCGTCATCTCTAGTTGTAGTTGCCTTTATTTTAAATATATTTTTTGAAATTGCTGTTTGTAAAGTTTTATTAAGTGCTTCTCTATCCTGTCCAAATAAACATGATAGTTCATTGTAAGAATAAAGTTTCTTTTCAATAAAATCAATATGTTTCATATGTTATATATTATCTTCCGTATCATAAATATCTATTGGACCATATTCCTCTGCAGCTTCTCTCATTTCATTAATAGTTTCTTCCTTGCCAGGAGTTTCATAAATCATTGACGATTTATTAGAATCATCAATAAACGCAGTACTTATTAGATCATTAACTATTTCATTATTAAAGACCCGGACTCCTTCTTCATCGAAAGCCTTAAAAACTTCCGACAGTAAAATATTGTCTCCATTTCCAAATATATCTTTCTTGTGTCTAGCAGCATCTTCATATAAATACATCAGAACCTTATTTTTAAAAACACTTCTAAATTTTTCAGAATCTAAAATATTTCTATCTTTATCTTCTATTAATATCGATTTATAGTCAATAAAAAAAGGTCCTAAAAGTTTGTCTTCGTTTACGCCGTGAGATACCAGCCATTGATTTATAGATTTTCTTAAGTCATTCCAATTAATAACTTCTGTCCCTAATTCAACAGTATAATCTTTTATTTTATCTTCATTATCATTTATTCCAATATATTCAAAATCCCATCTTCTCTTAAATGCTGTATCCATCGGAAATACACCTTGGTCTGCACTGTTCATAGTTGCCCAAATAAACATATTGTCAGGGATTCTAATGTCGTTAATTTCATTTAGACCCTTATTTAATTTATTTGATAAGTACTTTTTAATCTCTTTAGACGGACTTATTCCATATTCACTAATACCATTTTTCCTATCTAACAACTGAAAAACATCCCCAAAAACAGCTGCTGTATTTGCTCTATTAATTTCTTCAATTATTAACAAATACGGTTTAGGATTGCTATCTTTCTCATTAGATTCTATCGCTTTAACCAATACATTCATAAATGGTCCCGGAACGAAATCATAAGTTATTCCGTTACTATACTCTGTATTTTCATCATCTATACTTCTACTGCTTGAATCGAGTTCTTCTCCATCTATGTTTCCCTTTGTGATGGGTATAGGTTTATAAGTGCCTACAAAATTAGCATAGGAATAGTCCGGATGAAAAGTAACTCTTTCATAATTATTACCAAATTCTTTAGCTTCTTCGTTTAATTTAAAACTCTTGCCCGTACCTGGAGCACCAAAAAATATTCTTTGATGAGGTTTGTTAATTGGATGCCTTCCTTGGTTAGAGATGTATTTCAAAAACTCTTCATAGTGGTCCAAAGATGTATTGATCGCTCTATTGTTAGTTTTTTCGTTCATTTCAGCATAATTATCAGAACTCTTTATCATGTTTTTTATTCTGACAAACTCATTAAGATCCGATATTTGATAAATATCTATATCAGGATTATAGTTTGACATTATTTTAAGAACCTTGGGTTTTAGGACTCTTAAATAGATAGGTACTGTGCCTTCTGACAACCTTACAACTTCTATAAGATATTTTTTATAACTTTCTTCTAATGAAAATCCTATATTTTCTGTATTTGACTCATTTGGAATCTCCATGTATTTTATATACTTGTTTTTAAAATCATTAAAACTCAAATTCTCAGGTTCCAAAAATTTATCAGAAACAAGTATGTCAAACAAAGCACCTTTAGTATCAACACTAAGAGCCTCATTTGTAATTTCCAGTTTTCCATTATCATACTTTACATAGTCTAACCAATTCATAATTCCTAGCATTTCATTGATTTGCCTACTTTGTTGTTTCCAGACCCAGCCTTCTCCTTCTTTTGTATTTATTTTATTTGGAATTCTTTTTGTGTTTCTATACTCCATTATTTGATCAATAATTTTATTGTAATCCTTCGCCCTATTATTTACAACATCTGGATTTAAAAAAACAAAGTTAAAAATCTCTTCCGAAGTTAAATAGAAGTCCTTATGATTAAATCTCCCAATATAAAGAATCCTTATTATTTCCTGATAAGGCTTTAACCTTATATTATCTTCTTTCGAGTTTTCAAAACTTTCTCTTGTTCTAGGATTTGGAAATTGAAACTTTTCCATATAGTTAATCAGTAATCTTTTAATATCGCCATTCATTGCTAAAAATGTGTTATTATTATCTTTATATAAATTAAAATAAAATGACAATGTATTTATATTATTATTTAAAGATTTATTGTCTTTTGCACTTGGAACGGAGTCCGTTTGAACCATTATTGCGGTATCTTTTAGTTTTTTATTTAAAGTATTAATCCTAATATCATTTGTAAATAAATATCTAAGCATTTCTTTATTTCTCCTTAATATTGATATATTTATCTAAAAAATCTGCAACTGCTATTCCAAGCTTCTTTGCTAATAAGGGCGGAACAGCGTTCCCTATCATTTGATAAGTGCTTGTTTGTGAACCAAAAAATTCATAGTCATCTGGGAAAGATTGTAATCTTGCTGCTTCTCTAGGGGTTATAGTCCTTGCTTGCTTTGAATCATAATGAATGAATCTGTTCCCATCTTTGTATAGATGAGCAATTATAGTTGTACTTGGTTCATTTCTTCTTAAAACATAATACCTATGAATTGGAGATTTTGAGCCTACTCTTTCTTCGTATAACTTACTTAAAGCCTTACTGTCTGTGTACTCGAACTTTCCATTTTCAATATCTTCAGCAAGTAATTTAAATGTTTCCATATCTCTAATGTTATGGTATCGTGGTTCATGCCAGCTTACTTTTGAGTCGAGTTCTTCATATGCTTTTCTATTTCTCCTTTTATCAGGATCAAAAATCGGAGTAACTACTTCTAAATCTCCAATAGCTTCTTCAACAGTCTTTACTTTTGATACTTTTCTTCTGCCTACATAGTTTTTATAAAAAATATCTATTAGTTCTTGTGCATCATAATCTTTAAAATACTTTTTATTCACCGCAAATATTATAACTCTTTTTCTGTTCTGAGGAACTCCAAAATCAGCTGCATTTAATACAGCTTGCTTTTTTAAGTCCTGAGAAATTTCATATCCTATATCTTTAAAACCTTCACGAATTTCATCTGAAATAAGCCCTCCGTTAGGACTCGCACTAAGCATTCCAGGAACATTTTCAAAAATGCAAACTTTAGGTTTGTATCTATTTACAACGCTTAAATAGTGCTCAAATAGATAATTTCTATAATCTTTTTTCATTCCATTTTCATCTCTAACACGCCCAGCCACAGAATATGCTTGACAAGGTGGGCCACCTATTATTAAATCTATCCCATCTGAATGTTTTTCGACTAGATAATCTAATCCCTTATGAGTGCCAAATTTTTCATCATTTTCCCACCCATTAAAAAGCTCTTCTTCTCGTTGGATATCAAAATGCATAACTTTTTCATCTGCATTTTCATCTTTCCACTTTGTTTTTAACCTATTCCTCAATGTCTCTACTTGAGGTAACAGCCATTCTACAGCTGCAACGTCTTTAAATCTTTCTGATTGAAGAAAGCCATCTTCAAGTCCCCCACATCCTGCAAATAGATCTATAAAGCTATATTTTTTATTCTTTTTCATCTACATGCCCCTCTAAAGATTTCTTGATTTCTTTTGCTAGGTAGTAACCTAATAATGGGGGTACAGCATTTCCTACTAGTTTATATTGCTGCGTTTTAGGACCAGTAAAAACAAATGTGTCTTTAAAACTTTGAAGCCTTGCACTTTCTCTGACAGATGGTACCCTATTATACTTATAGTGAAAGTGAGACCTGTGACCAGTGTTTATAGTTAAAGAAGGTTTTTTAGAGTGATATCTGGTAAGGGCTTCATTGTATTTAAATTGTTCTCTATATTCCTCAGGTAAAGACTTATAGTTTTTACCTTCTGGAATCATAGCTATTAATTTTTTAGTTTTATCTATATGGTTTGTCCCCAAGTGATTATATAGAATATCACTTCCATCTCTAATATACTCTTGATATTTCGTTTCTGGTTTTTTTGTATAAATATCTTTCTCTTTTCCTATATCATTTTCTCTAGAAGGTAAATCTCCTATGGCTTCTTCACATGTTATATATTTCTTTGGATCTGTAATTATAGGTTCGGGATAATCAAACACTATATTGTCTAATGTTGCTACAAAAAAAACTCTTTTTCTTATCTGTGGAATACCATATTCAGGTGCATATAAGATTTTACTTTGCATCTTATATCCTAGATTTTCAAAGTCCTCGTAAATCCTTTTTGCAGCTTTCCCTTCATATAATCTCAAAAGACCTGGGACATTTTCAATTAGAACAACCTTCGGTTTTATTATACTAGCAAGTCTTACCATTTCTTTATATAATCTATTTCTTTCATCATCTTCTTCTCTAGGGCCAGCAAGAGAAAAGCCTTGACATGGTGGTCCTCCAATTAAAACATCTATTTTATGGTTATTTTCTTTTAAGAAATCTGTTATGACATATATATTATTCGTGTTAAATAAGTCTAAGCTAAGCGTTTTAGCACCATCATGATTTAGTTTAAATGTGTCAAGTGCATTATTGTCAAAGTCTACACCTAAAACAACCTCAAAACCGGCATCTATAAACCCTCTAGACAGTCCTCCAGCTCCGCAAAATAGGTCAAGAACTTTAAATTTATTGTTACTCATTGTTCTTCTCCTCTAATTTATACTAAACAGTTTGCCTAATATTGTATTTACAATAATAGGCAATTTTAAAAGTAAAAATAAGCTAATTTTTTGTATCTACTCATATCTGTAATAGTTCATGACGTAATTTCAACAAAATATTGTAAGTCAGTCTTACTCATGCTATTATCCATCAATTATCCTCTGAATTTATAATACGAATATCCTATGTTTCCCTCACGTTGAATATATCTTTTTGTATATATTTTCTTTATCATTATAGCATATTTTTATTTTTTTCTCAATATATTATCCATCTCCCCTTGCGAATAACTGATTATTCTATTTTATATCATATCTTAACAAATGTCATCTTTGCCTTAAAACAATTATGATAGAATTAAGTACTAGTAAATATAATCTATTTGCGACTTTAAATAGATTGATTATGTAGTAAATATATCATTAATCTAATCATAATAGGTTAACTGTTTCTTGCTGGAAAAAAATAAAGAAACGCTTGATTGCCAGTAATATTTGAAAAAACATCTGCATAGACCACTGATTTTTAACCCATACAATCAAAATAGCATTTTTTTACACGATCTTTTAAACACTATTCTCCCCCACCAAAAAAGCGATGCATGATAGCACCGCTTTTAAATATTTATTCGTTTTTTAAAGTTCTTAAATTATTTTAACCCAACCATTTCATTTTTATGCAAAGAATTTTTCCATGTCTTCATCGGCGGTTGTTCTTTGTGCTATGCCGAAGTTTTCTACAAGTACGTTCACGACGTTTTCGCTCAAGAATGCCGGAAGTGTCGGTCCGAGATGGATGTTTTTAATGCCGAGTGAAAGAAGTGCAAGGAGCACTATTACAGCTTTTTGTTCATACCATGCGATGTTGTAGATTATTGGAAGTTCGTTTATGTCGTCAAGTCCGAATGCATCTTTTAAAGCAAGTGCAATCATCGCCAAGCTGTATGAGTCGTTGCATTGTCCCGCATCCAATACTCTTGGGATTCCCCCTATGTCACCGAGTGCAAGTTTGTTGTAGCGATATTTTGCACATCCTGCTGTCAATATTACGGTGTCTTTTGGGAGTTTTTCCGCGAATTCCGTGTAGTAGTTTCTTTCTTTGTGTCTTCCGTCGCATCCGCCCATTACTACGAATTTTTTTATAGCGCCTGCTTTTACCGCGTCTATGATTTTATCTTTGAGAGCGAGCACTTGGTTGTGGGCAAATCCGCCGACAATTGTGCCGGATTCGATTTCTGTCGGAGGCTCACATGTTTTTGCTTGTTCGATCAAAGCCGAGAAGTCTTTTTTATCTCCGATTCCACCCGGGATGTGCTTCATGTCTGCAAATCCCGCAGCACCTGTTGTCCACATTTTATCTTTATATGAATCTTTTGGTGGAACGATACAGTTTGTCGTCATTAGTATCGGTCCGTTAAAGCTTTCAAATTCTTCTTTTTGTTTCCACCAAGCGTTGCCGTAGTTGCCGACGAAGTTGTCATAATTTTTAAATTTCGGATAGTAGTGCGCCGGTAGCATTTCCGAATGGGTGTAGACGTCGACTCCCGTTCCTTTTGTTTGCTCCAACAACTCTTCCAAGTCTCTTAGGTCGTGTCCGGAGACGAGTATGCCCGGATTATTTCTAACGCCGATATTTACATCTGTGATTTCCGGATTGCCATAAGCCTCAGTGTTCGCTTTGTCAAGAAGAGCCATCGCTTTCACACCATATTCGCCCGTCTTTAAGGTTAAAGCGATCAAATCATTAATGCTGATTGAATCATCCAAAGTTTTCGAGAGAGTTTCCTGTATAAATACATCCACTTCTTCATCATCTTTAAGAAGCATGTTTGCGTGGTTCATATAAGCAGCCATCCCCTTCAATCCATAAGTGATGAGCTCTCTCAAAGACCTCTTGTCATCATCTTCGGTTGATAGAACGCCGACTGCATTGCTTGCAGCTTTCATCTCATATTCATCTTCATTTCCTTGCCATAGAGCTGCATCGGAGAGTCCATCCTTTGATTCGAGCTTCGAAAGAAGTTTAGCCTTTTTCTCCAATGTATAAGTGATAGCTTCAATGATAGCATTGCGGTCGAAGTTTGCATTTGTAATCGTTATAAAAAGATTGTGTGTGACAAGATGATTTATAGATGCGCAAGGGTTTTTCCCCTCAGCTCTTAATCTTGTAGTAATTTCAGAGAGCCCTTTTGTCACATAGACAAGAAGGTCTTGCATAAGAGCAACTTCCGGTGTCTTTCCGCACACTCCCTTGACTGTGCATCCTTTGTTGTTTGCCGCTTCTTGGCATTGGTAGCAAAACATATTGTAATCCATAATTTCCTCCTTAAAATTTTTTAATAAATATTGGTTTTGACGTATATCGCCTGAATCTAAATGTTTATAAATGCATAATGATTAATGCATATCTTGCCTTAACCATAATGTGGTAACCTGAATCAATTGCGGCTCATATTGCCTTAACAATAACTTTGATAATTGCAAATTGATTTCGGCATATCTTGCCTTAACCATTATGTTGATAATGTAAACACTTTTATAGTATATTTTTAATTTACCGAGTTTCGAGATTTTTAATTGTCATAACAGAAAACTAATCAAAAGTATTTCTCATGTAATAACATCCCTTTATTTCTCAGCCTATATATATTATAATAAAGATAAATTATAAAGTATGTTGTTATAACAACGAAAGGTGGATTTATGGATTATAAATTTTTATCTGAAACAAATTTGTTTAGAGGTCTGAGCGAAGATGACATAAAAAATGTTCTCCCCTGCCTACGACCGGTTGAAAGAAGCTACAAGAAGAACGAGATTGTTCTTAATAGAGGCGACGTTACCGATAAAATCGGGATGGTTTTGAATGGCGGCGTAAATATTTTTGTGGCTTCATATTGGGGGCAAGGACAAATCTTCGGTCACGTAAAGCCCGGAGAAATTTTTGCGGAAAATTATGCAGCCATTCCGGGCAAAGAGCTCCTTTGCGATGTTATAGCTCAACAAGATTCCGAAATTCTTTTCTTGGATTTCTCCGCTCTTGTTAAAACTTGCCAAAAAGCATGTCCGTACCACAATGAGCTGATTTTAAATCTCATAAGAATTGCCGCAAGAAAAAATCTGCTCTTTTCAAACCGTATGATACACACCAGTTCAAAGTCGATTAGAGGACGTATAAGTTCGTATTTATCCGAGCAGGCAACCGTAAACAACAGCAATCTCTTTTCAATTCCATTTAACCGCCAGGAGCTTGCCGACTATTTGAATGTGGACAGGTCTGCACTTTCAAACGAGTTAAGCAAGATGCAGTCGGAAGGTCTGTTGGAGTTTTATAAAAATTCTTTTAAGTTAAATAAAAAATAAATTTCTCTTTAAATGGATAACCCCCTTAAATCCGAAAACGGAAATAAGGGGGTGTTTTATTGAGCTAAAGACCCAGATGTTTTTTTATTCCTTCCATGTTTTGCACAAGTTCCATCGTTCCAAGGTATGAGCCATTTTTGTCCCTTACGGCAAAATAAGTTACAAGAAAATCTCCTTCTTTTTTGTTCATATAGACCTCCACTTTGTCGCGAGCTCCGGACTTGAAATCGCCGATAATTGCACGTACCATAGGCTCAATCTTCGGCGGATGACATGAAAAAACATCCCTTCCAAGTGCCATTGACGGTCGTTTGAAGACCTTTGGAACTTCGTTGAAAAATCTATTTATGTCCCCGGCGTCAACAAAAGTTATTTCAAGAGGCAATGTGTTTAAAACAGCAATCAACTCTTTTAACTTTAAAACTCCGCCCGGCATCTTAATCTCCATTTCCATATCAATGTCGCTTTCTTCCGCCGGCTTCTTGGAATCGTCCCAAGTTTCATCTATTCCAAATGCTATATCGTAATCCTTTGAATCAAAATAAATTCCATGCCAATCTTCTTCCGTAAAATTTGCAGCACAAAGCGGAAATAAAATATTTTCTTCCTTGTAAATCATCTCCTTAGCTCTTGTCAACACCTCGACAGCCTTGTCCTTATCATAAGATTTTCTAAGATCTCTTAAGCCGTCTCTGATTTCATCGTCAACAGTCCACATAACATTTGACGGTCCAAACATTCCATACTTTTTGTTTAAAAGCGGATAAATCAAATCGCCCTTCTTTGCATAATGGATTGATAGATCAGATAGACCCTTCGGAAGCTCTCCGCCGGGATTCGATAAAAATTCTTCAATGAGCACTGAAGCTCTTTCATTTTCTTTGGAAAAAGTTGAGAGAGGGTGCCCGACAATCGTCTTATAATAGGCGGCAAATTGTTTTTTATTGGCCCTTTTCTCTTCCAAGCTGAGCCCATTAGCACCGACTCCATGAATTTCCTCAACGCTCATCCCGTGAAAGAGCGAAGAGTGAATATCGCAAAGTTTTTTTATTTTTTCTACCAGCATGCCATCTTTTATAAGCTCTTCTTCAGCAGCCATAATCTCGCTTGCATCGACAGACTCAAAGTTTTTCACAAAGTCCGCCCTCACCTCTTCCAATTGAGTCTCATCTTCAAGCCTTTGAAGATATGACTTTAAAAGAGCCTTTCTCTTTTCCCTTTCATCATTCGAGTCTCCTTGCTCGTCCTTTGTCAAAGCATTATTAGCAGGAGTTGCACTTGCTGCTTCATCAGTATCCGGTTTATCAAAGGCAAAGCCGTTCTTTTTAAGCGCAAGAATAATATCAATCATCTCAATCCCCTTGGTCTTTGCACCTTTTGGAATGGTCATAAACCTTCCAACAGAATTTAGCATCACAGGCTTTTTAATCTCCGAAAAACCAAGCTCATCCATAATATCCACAAGCTCCGGATATTCCTTAACAAGGTCGTAAACACTCTTATTTAAATCAATATATTTCATAAAACCCTCCTTAAATTTTTTATTCATTTAGTTTTTACCAACATTGAATTACATACTCATTTATAACTTAATTACATCTATATTATTAACATACTTATATCTATTTTAATATCAAAATTTTATCTTATTTAATGTCAAAATTTTATCTGTTTTTATATCAAAAGTCTATCTCTTTTTATATCAAAATCCATCTGTTTTTATATCAAATGTTCTTTCTGATTTAATATCAAAAGTCCTAATATCATTTACAGATTTCGCTACTACCTTTATTTTATATTACAATTAAATTATACACATTATTTTTGATACTGTATGTTGTTTTAACAACATAGGATTAATTTTTTTGTTTTTTTGATAACTGCGAATATTGAGTGTAATTATTTTTTGTTTTTTTATAATTATAGATTTTGATACTATTATAAAATTTGACTATAAAATTTGACTATAAAATTTGAAATGAATCGATCCGAAAACATCTTTATTTTATATCATAACTAAATCACACATATTATCGATAGAATCGTATGTTGTTTTAACAACATAGAATTTATTTTTTTGTTTTTTGTAACTGTGAATATTGAGTATAATTATTTTTTGTTTTTTTATAATTATAGGTTTTAAAACTATTATAAAATTTGACTATAAAATTTGACATGAATCGAGCCGAAAACATCTTTATTTTATATCATAACTAAATTATACATATAATCGATGGAATCGTATGTTGTTTTAACAACATACGATTTATTTTTTTGTTTTTTCGTAACTGTGAATATTGAGTTTAATTAATTTTTGTGTGTTTTTAGGTGATTTAGTAATTTAATATATATAATAAAATAATTCGAATTAGTCCAAAAACAACTTTATTTTATATCTTAACTAAATTATACATATTGTCGATAGTTCTGTATCTTTTTTTAACAACATAGAATTTATTTTTTGTTTTTTTGTAAGTGTGAATATTGAGTATAATTATTTTTTGTTTTTTTATAATTATAGATTTTGATACTATTATAAAATTTGACTATAAAATTTGAAATGAATCGATGCGAAAACATTTTTATTTTATATCATAACTAAATCACACATATTATCGATAGAATCGTATGTTGTTTTAACAACATGGAAATTAATTTGAGATTTTTAGCTAACTTGGAATATTAATATAATTGTTTTTTGTGTTTTTATAATTATAGATACTGATACTATAAATATTATTTGACTCAAATTTGTCCGAAAACATCTTTATTTTATATCATAACTAAATTATACATATTATTAATGCTACCGTATGTTGTTTTAACAACATAGAATTTATTATTTTCGTGATTGACTGAAATAGCAATGGATGAATAGATTAGTTTTTTGGATTTTTCTGTGTTTGTATACTATGAAATTTTTGAGTTTTATTGAATTGATTGAGATTACATTGTTTAAAGATTCTGACTTTTTATATGGATAGATATTTTATAAAACTATAGTTTTTGATTTATTTAAAAGTTCGGCGGAGATTTTCGAATTATTGTTCTGATGTTTGGCGATATATAATTAAATTTTTAGTTGCTCTAAAGTTTATTTACCCGGTATTGCTCCCCCTAAATATTAATTATCTAAAAAACTTATCTTCCCACAAAAAAAGCACCTACAAATGCAAGTGCCTATTTATTCCTCTTAAAAAGCGAAACGGAGTTTATTAAAATCGATATTAAAACAAGCACCCAAAGCGCAGTGCTAATTGTCGGTACTGTGTCCATGAGAGCGCTCCAGTCTTTTTCGGCGACGTCTCTCGCCGCACTCGAGTAGAATGCGCACACGGTTAGAGCTGTGAACGACAGGCTCAAATATCTATACAGTTCCGCGTTTTTCTTTTTCAGTGTAAAAACAAAGTTTAAAACGGCAAATATTATTGCTGCTATTCCTAAAACAATTTCCATATTTCCCCCTAATTTTAATTCCTACAGTTTTATAATTACTACAATCCCTGCAATGAGTAGCACCGCTCCAATTGCAAGTTCGATTTTTCCAACTTTTTTCGCATAATCTTCTGTTTTTCTTCCCGCTTTTAAATCCGATTCGAAGCCGTTTATCAAATTTTAAGCCATTGCAAAACCGTAGTTTTACATCAACATTTGCCAAAACAGCATAAAGTCATAGTTAAACTACTTGATTTCTTTATTTTGTCTTTCTTAATAATTCTATTCCAATCCTTCTCTTTCGGTTAAAGGCTTGATAAATTTCTTATTTACTTCTAACTCAAATTCAATACAATTATGATTATTTAATTCATGATCATAATCTTTTTCTGATTTTTTCCCTTCCGACTTTGTAGATACTATTTCTTTTTCACTAAATAATTCTAGAAAAGAAATAACATTTGATTTCATATCTTTAACATAAATTCCATATTCTCCATCATTCGGAATAGTAAATTTTACATCATCTTCTGGGTTTTCTACCTTTTTTATAGGAGCACCATAAGCATTATAGCCCCAGCCAGCTTTAATGTCTTCGGCAGGCAAAATACCTACTTCTAAATCATTTCCTTTAAAAGACTTTAACTTAATGACTACGGTATCACCTTTTTTCCATTTCTCTCTACCAAAAATAGCTACACTTCCTTTTAACAAGCGGATTTTAAAATGCGTAGATCCTTTCGTATCTCTAGATTCTACTAAAAAAGTCTTACTTGAAAAACATTTTTCATTGTTAATTTTTTTCGCAGCCATTACTACATCGGAAGTTGGCATCATCATTGCCAACAACAAAATTAAAGCCATAGTTAAACTAATTGATTTCTTCATTTTTCCCTCCTTAATAATTTTAATCTAATCCTTCTCTTTCAATTAAAGGATTGATAAATTTCTTATTTGTTTCTACCCCAAATTCTATAATTTTAAGCTACAAAAATTTATTTATAATATTCTAAAAAATATAATATGCTTCTTACAATTTTATAATAACAACAATCCCTACAATGAGTATCACCGCTCCAATTGCAAGTTCAATCTTCCCAACTTTTTTCGCATATTCTTCTGTTTTTCTACCCGCTTTTAAATCCGATTCGAAGCCGTTTATCAAATCATATCTTTTTTTCGAGTAGATTAAGTATCCGAATGTGAGAAAAGAAACTCCGAGAAGGATCAGCATGATTTTTAAGATTAACATATTTTCTCTCCTTTCATTTATTATACCACAGACAATGCATTATTTCATGGACAATATATTCATAAATTATTCACAATCGAAAAGCGCAGTTAATTCTTAGATATTTGCGATTTTACTATGTTTTATTTGTCCTATTCAACCAGATGTTTTAAGTATCCGTAGCCTTCCTCGTCCATTTTTTCGAGCGGAATGAATTTCAAGGCGGCACTGTTTATGCAGTATCTTAGTCCACCCTTCTCCTTCGGTCCGTCGTTGAACACGTGTCCCAAATGCGAGTCGCCTGACCTGCTTTTAACTTCGGTCCTTTCCATATTGTGCGAGTTGTCTTTGTTGTATTTTAGCACATCTTTTGAAATCGGCTTTGAAAAAGACGGCCACCCGCAACCCGAGTCGAATTTGTCAGTCGAACTGAAAAGCGGCTCGCCTGTAACGACGTCAACATAGATTCCCTTTTTGTGGTTGTCCCAAAATTCATTGTCGAATGCGGGCTCAGTTGCGCTTTCCTGGGTGACTTTGTATTCTTCGCCGGTCAATTTTTTCTTTATTTCCTCATTGGATGGCTTTTTGTAATCGTCCTCGTCGATTATCACTTCATTTGCCTTTGAAAGGTCGATGTGACAATAACCATTCGGATTTTTCACCAAATAGTCTTGGTGATAATCTTCGGCATTATAAAAATTGTTCAGCTTTTTTACCTCAACAACAATTTCGTCATCATATTTTTGCTGTTCTTTTTTAAGTTTCTCAACAATTATATCTCTGTCGGAGTCGTCGACATAATAAATTCCCGAGCGATACTGCGTGCCTTCATCATTTCCCTGTTTATTGAGGCTCGTCGGGTCCACAACCATCAAAAAATAACTGAGGAGTTTTTCTAGCGATATTTTTTTCGGCTCATATTGCACCTTCACAGTTTCAGCGTGCCCCGTTTCTCCCGTAGACACTTCTTCATAAGTCGGATTTTCAGTTTTACCGTTCGCATATCCGCTCGTCGCATCGTAAACGCCGTAAATCTTTTCCATATATCCTTCAATTCCCCAAAAGCAACCGCCTGCAAAGTAAATCGTCTTAAGCTCGCTCGTATCAACATTTTCTTTCATATTAATATTCTTATCCATATTTGCATTTTCATTGTGTCTTATGCAGCCGGCAAGAAAAATTATCGCCAAAATAATTGCGATAAATCTATATTTATTTCTATTCATATTATCAACCTCTCTAGTGTATTTATACCCCGAAGTATTCTAATACAATTAAGAGCGATGAAATTTTCTGACCCATGTCAAAAGTTTTGTTATAACTCCCCTTTAATTTATCATGTGCAGAATAACATTCCAAAGTTTTCATTCCAAACAAAAAAGGGCGTTAGCCGCCCAATTTATTTTTTATTTCTTTCAAATTCTTCCTCATAGTCGCAGTCCAAGCATTTTATGAGATTCGTTTTCGCCTTTTTCCTCTCGGTCAATACTCCGCCGCATTTCGGGCATTTCTTTTCGATCGGAAGGTCGAATGATGCAAAGTCGCATTCCGGATATTTGTTGCATCCATAGAAGACTCTGCCTCTTTTGCTCTTTCTCTTCACGATGTCGCCCTTGCCGCACTTCGGACACTTGATTCCGATTTTGTCCTCAATCGGTTTTGTGTTTTTGCATTCCGGGAATCCCGGGCATGCAAGGAATTTTCCATAAGGCCCTTGTTTAATGACCATCATTCTGCCGCAAAGTTCACACTTAACATCCGAGACTTCATCTTTTATCTCGATTTTTTCCATCTCTTCTTCCGCAACTTTCAAGTCTTTCTCGAAAACTCCGTAAAATTCCAGCAATGCTTTGTTCCAATCTTCTTTGCCTTCTGCAATTCTGTCCAATACTACTTCGAGTTCAGCGGTGAATTTGACGTTGATAATCGATGGAAAATATTCTACAAGTATTTCGTTTACAAGTTCACCAAGCTCCGTCGGTTTTATGCTCTTGTTTTCGATGACCACATATGCCCTGTTCACGAGTGTCGAGATTGTCGGCGCATAGGTCGACGGTCTTCCTATTCCGTCGCTTTCCAACGTTTTGATTAAGCTCGCTTCTGTGTATCTTGCCGGCGGTTTTGTGAATTGTTGTTCTTTTGAGAATCTTTCGTGCGAAAGAAGCGTTCCCACTTTAAATCTGTTTAAGTCGATATCCGTGTAGCCCGGTTCGATGCCCGAGGCTTTCATATATCCGTCAAAAGTGAGTTTGTTTACGACATTTTTAAAGATGTAGTCGCCGTTTTGTAGAGTAACTTTAGTCGAGATGACTTTTGCCTTTGCCATTTGCGACGAGACAAATCTTTCCCAAATGAGTCTGTAGAGCTTATACTCCGCATCCGAAAGATATTTTTTCATCATCGACGGCGTTCTCATAACGTCGGTCGGACGAATCGCTTCATGCGCATCTTGAGTATTTTTGCCCTTGTTCACATAGTGCTTCGGTCCTTCGTAATACTCTTTACCGAATCTATCGACGATAAATTCACCCGCAGCTTGGATTGCTTCCGGTGCAATTCTTCTCGAGTCGGTTCTCATATATGTTATAAGTCCGATTTCTTCTCTTCCCACTTTCACGCCTTCATAGAGCTTTTGCGCAATTTGCATTGTGAAACCCGATTTGAAGTTCAAACGTCTGTTCGCATCTTGTTGCAAAAGCGAGGTTGTGTACGGAGATTGCGGACTCTTTTGTCTGTTATTTTTGCTATTTTCAATAACTTTGTATTTATTTTCACTGCAATACTTTTCTATCTTTTTTGCAGTTTCTTCATTCGGAACTGTGAGCGCTTTGGCTTTTCCATTTTCCATGATTTGCTTTAAATCAAACCACAAGTCTCCATTTTTCTCAAACGAAGATTTAAGATTCCAATATTCCGTCGGCTCAAACGCTTTGATTTCGTCTTCGCGTTTACAAATGAGCATGAGCGCAACCGATTGCACCCTTCCGGCGGAGAGTTTGTTTTTAACTTTTTTCCACAAAAGCGGACTTATGCTGTAGCCCACAACTCTGTCCACAACACGTCTTGCCTGTTGGCTGTCAACGAGGTCCAAGTCGATTTCTCTCGGAGATTTTATCGACTCCAAAATAGAGCGCTTTGTAATTTCGTTGAAAACAATTCTGTTTTTTTGCCCTTCCACATCGAGCACTTTTGAAACGTGCCATGCGATGGCTTCTCCCTCTCTGTCGTTATCTGTTGCGATGTAGATTTTAGACGACTTTGCAGCCGCTTTTTTTAAATCGCTGATAACAGGTCCTTTTCCGCGAATGGTTATATATTCAGGCTCGAAAGTTTTCATGTCGACACCCATGCGTGAGCGCGGGAGGTCTTTTATGTGTCCCTTTGTTGCCAATACTTTTTTATCTTTTCCCAAAAATCTTGAGATAACACGCGCCTTTGTAGGCGACTCAACTATAAATAAATCCAATTGATCACTTCCAATATATTCTTCAAAAACTTATATTAACAGAAAATTAATAAAAATGCAAATTATTTCATTTTTAACATATATGTGCCGCGTCTTGTCGAAACTATGAAGTCCATAAGTTCGAGTTCCGCAAGTGTGACTTGAAGCGTTGTGACGTCAAGTCCGGTTCTCGCTATAAGTTTGTCGACGTTTGCTTCGCCGTTTTGAAGTTCGTTTATGATTAAATTTTGCACATCTGTAAAGTTCGTGCTCTTCTTTTCTTTTTTCGGTTCAGCAAATTCCCGAAGTTCGCGAATTTCTGAGACTATGTCCTCAACACCCATGACGAGTTTTGCACCGTCTTGAATGAGCTTGTTCGTCCCCTTCGAATAGATGCTGTTTATGTTTCCAGGAATCGCAAAAACGTCTCGTCCTTGCTCTGCGGCAAACGACGCCGTGATAAGTGTGCCCGACTTTTCCTTCGCTTCCACAACGACAACGCCCAAAGAAAGTCCGCTTATAATCCGATTTCTTCTCGGGAAATTGTACGGCACTCCCTTCATCTTCGCCGGAAATTCCGTTATAACCGCACCTTTTTCGGAAATTTCTCCATATAGTGCCTTGTTTTTCTGCGGATAAATAACGTCGATACCCGTTCCCATAACAGCGATTGTTCGATTGTTTTCTTTAAGAGCCGCACGATGAGCGATTGAGTCCGCTCCGTCCGCCATTCCCGAAACAACAGTTATTCCGAGTTTTGAAATCTCGCTTGCAATAAACTTTGTCGCTTCTTTTCCGTAGTCGCTCAAACGCCTCGAGCCGACAACCGCAAGCGCGATGTGGTCTTCCGGTTTCAGCTCACCTTTGATATATAAAATCTGCGGAGCGTCCTCGATGTTTTTCAAACTGTACGGATAGTCCTCATCTTCGATTGTCATCACGCGAACGCCGAGATTCCTGTAATATTCCTTTGTCCACTCGAGCTTGTCGTAGTTTTTATTTTCTAAAATATAATCGATATCTTTTTCCTTCAAAATTTCGAGACCCATAAAATCATTCTTCGTCATTTCAAAAATTTCCGAAATATTTTCGAGATTGTCTTTGAGCGCAATAATTTTCTTGTTCGACAAATTTATAGAATTTAAAAAGATATACGCATCACAATTTGAATAAACCATGTCTAAAAATATTTCGAGTCGAACGACCTGTATCTCAGGGCTTCGAGCACATGCTCCGTCTTGATTTCGTCGGACTCCGCAAGGTCCGCAATGGTTCTTGAGAGCTTCAAAATCTTGTTGTATGCACGCGCGCTGAATTTGTATTTTTTGTACGCCATATCCAAAATTTGCGTTTCTGCTTCGCCCAGATGTATAAACTTCTTTATTGCCTTGCCGTTTAGCTCGGCATTGTTTGTTATGCCGATGTCTTTATATCTTTCGATTTGACGATTTCTCGCTTTGTTTACACGCTTTCTGATTTCTTTTGACGTTTCCGCCGGCTTATCGCTCTTCAGCTCATCGTATTTGACCGCATTCACTTCGACGTGAATGTCGATTCTGTCGAGGAGCGGATTTGAAATCTTTCCGAGATATCTGTCAATTTGGCTTTGCGTGCAAGTGCAATTGTGGTTCGGGTCCCCATAATATCCGCACGGACAAGGGTTCATCGAGGCGACGAACATAAAGTTCGCCGGATATTTTATCTGTGCGTTTATTCTCGAAATGCTTACAACTTTGTCTTCCATAGGCTGTCTTAAAACTTCGAGAGTGCTCCTTTGAAATTCCGGAAGTTCGTCAAGAAAGAGAACTCCATTGTGCGCAAGGCTCACTTCGCCCGGCTTCGGAATGCGACCGCCGCCCACGATTGAAACTGAGCTTGCGGTGTGGTGCGGAGATCTGAACGGTCTCGTGCGCATGAGTCCCGTTTCCTTTAAAAGCCCGCTTACGCTATATATTTTTGTGCTTTCGATTGATTCTTCAAGAGTCATATCCGGAAGAATTGTCGGAAGTCTTCTCGCCGCCATGGTTTTCCCGGACCCCGGCGGTCCGATAATAAGTATGTTGTGGTTTCCTGCCGCTGCAATTTCAAATGCTCTTTTCAGATTTTCCTGCGATTTTATTTCCGAAAAATCCACGTCGTATTCCGGCTCAAGGTCCATCGGCTCGACAATACGTGAAGGTGCGATTTCGAGATTGCCGTTTAAAAAGTCGACCGTGTCCTTTAGGGTTTTCACAGGATATACTTTTACGTCGTCAAGAATCGAGCATTCCATTCGATTTTCATATGGAACGACAAATTTCTTAAATCCCATGTCCCTCATCGATAGCACCATCGGGAGCACTCCGTCAATCGGAACGATTTTTCCGTCGAGTCCAAGTTCTCCCAAGAAAACAAAGTCGTCAGTGCGCCTTTCTTCGATGACACCGTCGGCTTCAAGTATTGAAATTGCAATAGGAAGGTCCGTGTGCGAGCCTTCTTTTTTTATGTTTGCAGGTGAAAGATTTATTGTAATTTTCTTTTGCGGAAAACGAAATCCGCTGTTAAAAATCGCCGCCGTACATCTTTCTCTGCTTTCGTTTATCGCCTTGTCTGCAAGGCCTACTATAGTAAAATTGCATTTTGCCTGTGCAAGGTCGCATTCGACTTTTAGCTCTGCGCCCACAATGCCAAGTAAAACTGCACTTCTAATGCTTGAATACATAACTCCTCCATCATCTATAACTATAAAATGCGTTTTCAATATGATTTATATAATTCTCATCGAAAACAATTTCCACAATGTCAAATCTGACCGTTATATCCGACCAATTCATTTCTCTCATAAAGCCGTCCGAAACATCGACAATGTGACGAATTTTTTCATCGTCAACGGCGTCCTGCGGATTTCCGAACATGCGATTTTTTCTCGCTTTCACCTCGACAAAAACGAGAAATTCATCCTTAATCGCAATTATATCCACTTCGCCGTAGCGGTTACTGTAATTTCTTTTAAAAATCATGTAACCTTGCTTTTCTAAGTATTCGGCTGCCATATCCTCCCCGAGATTTCCTACAATTTTGTTGTTTGATTTCATAGCTTCACCTTGAAACTTTCTCTGTGAATAGGTGTCCTTCCATATTTTAAAATCGCTTCACGATGGGCTTTTGTGCCGTATCCCTTGTGCTTTAAAATGCCGTACTCCGGATACATCTTGTCCCAACCGTAGCAGAGTCTGTCTCTTGACACTTTCGCAATAATTGAGGCGGCGGCAATGTTGTACGAGAGATGGTCGCCGTGTATAATCGAAAGCGTTTTGTACGGAATGTCAAGCTTCACCGCATCCACAAGAACTATGTCAGGTTGAACTATCCTCGCTGCTTCGTCGAGTGCTCTTTTCATCGCAAGCTTTGTCGCATTTAAAATATTAATTTCGTCAATCTCTTCTTTCGAAGCGCTTCCAAGTCCGATTGCACATGCCCTTTTGTAAATTTCGTTAAAATACATATTGCGCTTTTTTTCGGTCAGCTTTTTCGAGTCGTCGATTCCGACGATATAGTTGTTCTTTTTCATGATGACCGCTGCGCAAACAACATCGCCCAAAAGCGGTCCGCGGCCGACCTCGTCTATGCCGCAGATATATGTTTCATCGAGCGATTCTTCAATATATCTCATCGACCGACTCCAATGTCAAATTGCCGAGAACGCCTTTTCTGAATTCGTCGACCAAAATCGAGCCGGCTCTTGAGTAGTCGTACTCGCCGCCTTTTATTAGTGCGCCGCGCCTCTTTGCAATTCCCTCGAGTACTGCGAGCGGTTCTTCCGATTCGTCAACTCCGTATCTGTTGTTTAGAAGTCCCGGATAGCGAGTTTGCAAAATCTTTATCATTAAAAGCGCCGTTTCCGCCGCATCCACTTCCGATGTGTCAATCGAATTTAAAACCTCGAGATTTGTGACTCTGTTCTCTTCGCTCCTGCTCATCATCAAAATGCCGGGCGTGTCCAAAAGAAGAATGTCTTCTCCTGTTCGGACCCACTGCATATTTCTCGTGACCCCCGGAGTGTTTCCGACTTTCGTGCTTTTTGTGCCTTTAAATGCATTCAAAAAACTCGACTTACCGACGTTCGGCATTCCGACAACCATGACCTTCATCTCGAAATTTTCACGCTTTGTCTTTTTGTTTTCGAGAATGTCCTGTTTCACATCTTTTAAAAATCTCTTGAACGATGAAATGTCTCTTTTGTCAAAAGTATTTATCGCAAAAGCGCTGAAGCCATACTCGCGAAACTTCTTCAGCCACTTCGCCGTCTCGTCTTTGTCTGCCAAATCTTTTTTTGTCATAAGTAAAATATGTTCCTTATTTTCCGCAATCTTTTCAACATAAGGATTCTTTGTGCTATAAGGCATTCTCGCATCAATGACTTCAATGACAACATCAACCAGTTTAATCTTTTCTTTAATTTCGTCCAACGCCTTTTTCATATGGCCGGGATACCAACTCATAAATGCCTCCTTCAGCAAAATAAAAATAAGTATATTAAAAGGATGAACCTATGCATAAAGATACTTCGGCTCATCCTTATAATTAAAATTTGATTTCTTTAACCTTAGCAGCTTTACCTTGACGGCCTCTTAAATAGAAGAGTTTAGCTCTACGTACATGACCTTTTCTTACAACTTCCAATTTTGCAATTCTTGGGGAGTGTAAGAGGAATGTACGTTCTACACCTACACCATAAGAAAGTCTTCTTACAGTAAATGTTTCTTGAACTTGTCCGCCTTGGCGTTTGATAACTGTACCTTCATAAACTTGGATTCTTTCTTTTTCACCTTCAACGACTTTATAGTGAACTTTAACAGTGTCTCCAACTCTAAATTCAGGAATATCATTCTTTAACTGTTCTTGATTAAGTACATTAATAACGTTCATCATATCCTCCTTCCTTCATTTTTATAATGAAATTTCTAATTTCTTTGTCTTCAAATTTATCCGCATCCAATTCTTCAATCAAATCCGGACGCAATCTCTTTGTAAGTTTTATACTTTCCATCAAATTATATTTATCGACCAGCTTGTGGTTGCCGGAAAGAAGTACATCCGGTACTTTGAATCCGTTGAAATCATATGGCCTCGTATATTGAGGATGCTCCAATAAACCGTGATAGAAAGATTCTTCGGTGTAAGAATCCTCCGATTTAAGAAGTCCCGGTAACAACCTTGATACTCCGTCAATGAGCATCATCGCCGGTAATTCCCCTCCTGTCAGGACATAATCCCCAACACTTAATTCGAGATTCACATAATTGTCAATAATTCTTCTGTCGACGCCTTCATAGTGTCCACAAAGTATTGTCATTGCCGGAAGTTTCGAAAGTTCATTCAATACTTCCTGGTTGATTGTCTTTCCGTGCGGCGACATATAAATCACCGTTCCCGGATTTTCAATCGCCTTAAGAGCGTCGTATATCGGTTGACAGCACATCAACATGCCGTTTCCACCGCCGTATGGATAATCGTCGGTGCGCTGATTCGGATCATTCGAAAAAGCACGAATATCGACTGAATTAATACTAACAATTCCCGCCTCAACCGCTCGTTTAATCATCGAGTAGTCCTTTATGGAATCCGTAAAAGACGGAAAAGTTGTCAAAATATTTATATCCAAGGTATCAATCCTTCCACCGGTTTAAAATTTACTCTCTTTGACTTTGTGTCGACATCTTCAAAAAAAGCCTTTACAAACGGAACCATTGCCTCATCATCGCCATTTGTTATGACGAAAATATCTTGCCCCGGACCATTTATAACATCCTTCACCTCGCCTATTTCCTTTTCACCTACAAAAACTTTGATACCAATCAAATCGTTTACAAAAAATCTTCCGTCTTGCAAACTGTTTTCGTATTCATCTTCGGAAACATAAATCGAATAACCGATTCTCTTTTCAATATCGTCAATAGAATCGACGCCTCTTAGTTTAACATAGAGACTTTTCTTTTTGGTCCAAACGTCTTCAATTTCAAAACTCTCGCTCATTCCGAAAATAAACATCTCCGTAAATTCAAAGAACTGCTCATTTTTGTCGACCGACGGCATGACTTTGAAAGCACCTTTAAGACCGAAAGGTGAAGCGATTTTTCCAACCTCTCTGAGATTATTCACTAATCGACTATCTCCACAAAAATATTTTTGCCGGATTCGTTTTTGGAAGCACGTGCAATAGTTCTTATGCTATTTGCAATTCTTCCTCTTTTGCCGATAACTCTTCCCAAATCTTCATTTGCGACTTTGAGAAAATAAGTAATCTCTCTTTCCTCTTCTTCTTCTGTAATTTCAATGGCTTCGGTATTTATAACCAAATTACTTACAATATGATACAATAAATCTTTCATATTTCACCTATTCTTCTGTTTTTTCAGCTTCTTTTGCTTCAGGAGCCTTTTCCGCTTTCTTATCGCTCTTTACATTATAAGTTTTCAAGAGATAATTTACTGTGTCTGTCGGTTTTGCACCAACGCCGATCCAATATTCAACTCTTTCCTTATCAATCTTGCAAGCCTTAGGTTCGCTTACCGGATTGTAAAAGCCGATTTCTTCAATAAAACGTCCGTTTCTAGGTGCTCTTGCGTCTGCAACAACAACTCTGTAATATGGTCTTTTCTTTGAACCCATTCTCTTTAATCTGATTTTAACTGCCAAATCATTCACCTCCTCAAAATCTATTACCTATTTAAAAAATGGAAATCCCATTTTGCCAGGTTTCTTTTTCTTTGTCATATTGCCGAATTTTTTCATCATCTTCTTTGTGTCTTTAAACTGTTTCAAAAGCTTTTGAACTTCGACAGGTGACGTTCCGGACCCATTTGCGATTCTCTCTTTTCTCGAAGCATCAATGATGTCGGGCTTTGCCCTTTCCATCGGAGTCATACTTCTTATTATCGCCTCAATGCGTGCCATTTGTTTTTCGTCAACTTCAATATTGCCAAGCGCCTTGCTGTTCATTCCCGGAATCATTCCCATGATGTCCTTTATCGGTCCCATCTTCTTTAAAGCCGCCATTTGTTCGAGGAAATCGTCAAATGTAAAACTCATATCGCGCATTTTTTGCTCGAGTTCTTCGGCTTTCTTTTGGTCATAAACCGCTTCCGCTTTTTCAATCAAGCTCAAAACATCGCCCATGCCGAGAATTCTTCCTGCAAGTCTGTCCGGTTTAAAGGACTCGATTTTGTCGAGCTTTTCACCCGTTGTTATGAACTTTATCGGCTTGTCGACGACCGACCTGATACTAAGTGCGGCTCCGCCTCTTGCATCACCGTCGAGCTTTGTAAGAACAACGCCCGTAATCGATAAACTTTCATCGAATGTCTTTGCAACATTTACGGCGTCTTGACCCGTCATCGCGTCGAGCACAAGTAGCACTTCACTTACAGACACAGCTTTTTCAATGTCTTTAAGCTCTTCCATCAAATTTTCGTCAATGTGGAGTCTTCCCGCCGTGTCGACCAAAACTACGTCGTGGTTTTCTCTCTTTGCGTATTCATACGCCTCGACAACCGTTTTTGCCGGCGTTTGTGTTCCTCTTTCAAAAACCGGAACTCCGACTTGTTCACCTACAACTTGAAGTTGTTTAATTGCCGCAGGTCTGTATATGTCAACTCCGACCATAAGCGGTCTCTTGTTGTCCTTCTTTAAAAGCCCTGCAAGCTTTGCTGTTGTTGTGGTTTTACCGGCACCTTGAAGACCGCACATCATGATTACTGTCGGCTTTCTCGAAAAATCAAGCTTCTCTTCTTTGCCGCCCATGATATTTGTGAGCTCTTCATTTACAATTTTTATAACTTGTTGAGCCGGTGTGAGGCTTTCCATAACCTCTTTTCCGATTGCCCTTTCCTTGACGGTTTTGGTAAAGTTCTTAACGACTTTAAAGTTTACGTCCGCCTCCAAAAGAGCCATCTTTACTTCTCTCATTACCAGGTCGACATCTTTTTCGTTCAGCTTGCCCTTCCCGGTAATCTTAGAGAGACTGGATTGTATTTTTTCACTTAAACTTTCAAACATATAATCACCTTTAATCAAATTTCATCGAGCATACTTAGAATTGCAAAAATTTCTTCTTCAACATCTGTCGGTAAATCTTTTTTCTTTACAGAGTTATTATATAAATTCTCAAGTTTATCTTTTGCACTTTCTATAATATAAAAATTTCTCGCAAGTTTCAGATTCTCTTCGAATTTTTCGAGATTTGAAACTCCGTTTTTGATATTTGTCGAAACTGCCTGTTTGCTTATGCCAAGCTCTTCCGCAATTTCAATCATTGTCAAATCGTCATTGTAATATAGATCAAGTGCTTCTCTTTGTCTGTCGGTCAAAAGCTCCTTATAAAAATCATAGAGCTTTCCCAACTCAAAATATTCTATCATAACAACAACCCCTTGTCAACCTTTTTTGTTGACATAGATATAATATCAGATAAACCAACGCTTGTCAATAGTTTTTTTGCATTTTTCATAAATATTTTAAAATTACTCAAATATTGCATTTACAAAGAGTTCCGGCTCGAAAGGTTGAAGGTCGTAAATCGATTCACCGACTCCGACAACCTTTACGGGAATTTTTTCTTCGTATTGGATTGGAATTATAACTCCGCCCTTTGCGGTTCCGTCAAGTTTGTTTAATGAAACGCCCGTAATGTCCGCAGCTTCTTTAAATTCCTTAACTTGAAGAAGGGCATTTTGTCCCGTCGTTGCGTCGAGCGCCAATATAACTTCCATCGTCGCATCCGGCATCTTCTTGTCAATAATTCTTTTTACCTTGTTTAACTCGTTCATGAGGTTCACTTTGTTGTGAAGACGTCCGGCAGTGTCGATAATCGTTATGTCGATATTGTTTTTTAGCGAATAATCAAGTCCGTCAAACACTACTGCAGCAGGGTCCGCGCCTTCTTTTTGGCTAATGATTTTAACTCCCGCTCTTTCGCCCCAAACTTCGAGTTGCTCAATTGCGGCAGCTCTAAATGTGTCGGCTGCGATAATTGCAACACTCTTTCCCTCTTGTTTGAATTGATATGCAAGCTTTCCGCAGGTCGTCGTCTTTCCGACTCCGTTAACACCGACAAGCATCAAAATCGCCGGTGACGGTTCGAGGTGCAGATAGTTGTCTTCGATATGTTCATTCATAACTTCCAAAATAATTTCTTTTAAAAGTTCCTTTGCTTCCGAAGTTTTGTGGATGCCCTTGTCGACAATTCTTTCTTTCAAAATGTCGATAATGGTCATTGTTGTCGATGCGCCGATGTCCCCCATAACCATAACTTCTTCAAGTTCTTCATAGAAATCGTCGTCGATATCGTTTTCTGTAAATACAGAGTTGATTTGGTAGCTGAAATTCTTTCTGGTCTTGTTGACGCCTTTCATAAATCTCTTGAATATGCTTTCCTTTGTATCTTTCAGCTCTTCTTCTTTGTCTGCATTTTCAATTTCTTTTTTTACCGCCGCGTGAATAAATTCTTTTTTCGGCAGTTCATGCTTTTCTTCAAAAACTTCTTTTTTCGGTTCTTCTTTTATTTCTTCGCGCGTCTCAATCTTCGGAGCCGGCTCGGCTTGCTTGTCTTCAAAAGCTTCATTTTTAACAGGTTCTTCCTTCTTTTCAGGAACTTCTGTTTTTATAGTTTCATTTTTAAATGCCTCTTCATGAGTTTCAACCTTCTTTTCAAAAGTCGGCTCCGACTTTTGGGGCTCTTCAACTTTTTTTGTTGACTCCTCTATTACTTCTTCAATCTTATTTTCATCTTCATTCTTTTTCTTTGAAAATTTATTTTTAAACCAATTAAACATTCGCTCTCTCCTTAATTTGAAATTATAATTTATTATACATTAAATAGCATTTCTTTTCAATGATTCCGCGCATAAAAAAAGCGACATCTCTGCCGCTTCATTAGATATTTTATCTAAATATTTCTTTTTTCCGATTCTTTTTTCGCAAGTTCCGCATCGATACCGATTTTGTTTATGTCGTCAAAATCCTTGTCCAATTTTTCCTTCTTCTTTTCTTTTATATCTCTTTCGAGTTTCTCTGCTTCTTCACCTACAACAACATTCGGTTGTGTCACATCGATTGTTCTGTCGATTTGTTCGCTTTCAACGCCCGAAATTCCACCTTCCGGAGTTTGAAGTGATTCCATTTTGTTAATTTCGCTGTTTTTTAAATCTTCAGCTCTTACAACTCTCACATCTTTTAATTCCTTCGTGTCTTCTGCTTGCGCTTTTTTTAAATCTTTTTCTTTGTCCATATTATATTCCTCCAATTTTTAAAACACCAAATTTTATATCGGCTTTCAAGTTAAATCTCTTACAATTTATTGATACCCTTAAAACGATGGAACATAACATTTATTTATTCTTCTTCATATTCTTCGATTCTCATGCTTATGATATCGCTTATACCCTTCTTTCTCATGCACACACCGTAAATCGTGTCCGCAACTTCGAGTGTCGGTTTTCTGTGCGTGATAATTAAGAATTGACTATCTTCACTCAACTTTCTTAAGAAATTTGTATAACGCATAATGTTTGCGTCGTCGAGCGCCGCATCGATTTCATCGAGAATACAAAACGGCGACGGTTTAAGTTTTAAAAATGCAAAGAGAAGTGCCATTGCTGTCAAAGTTTTTTCTCCGCCCGACAAAAGACTAAGCTGTTGCTCTTTCTTTCCCGGCGGTTTTGCAATGATTTGTATTCCAGTGTTTAACGGGTCGTCCGGGTCCGTCATCGTTAGATCCGCTTTTCCGCCGTTAAATAGTTCTTCAAAAACATATTTAAAGTTGTTTCTTATTTCTGCGAATGCTTCGTTAAATTGCGCCTTCATATCGCGATTTATCTTTTTCAAAATCGAGAGAAGGTCCTCAATCGAATCCTTACAATCCGAAATTTGTTTTTCATAGAAAGTCTTTCTTTCAAGAGCTTCCTTATATCCCGCAATCGCCGACATATTGACCGGTCCCATCAATTCAATCTTAGAATTTATTTCATTTATATTTTGTGTGAGCTCTCTTAAAGACGCGGTTTCTCTTTCGCTTACAATAAATTCGTCGTATGAAATATTATATTCATTCAACAAATCATTCTTTTTTATCTCGAGATTTTCATCGATTCTCGCAATTTTTAAATTGTCGGAATTTATTTTTTCATTTATGCCCGTGATGTTTTCTCTTATAGAGTCCTCTTGAATCGAGAGAGTTTCAAACTTCGCCCTGAGTTCATTTCGCTCTTTGTAGAGTTCATTTGTTTTTGAGTCGATTAATTTTTCCTTTTCCTCAAACTCCGTCATACTCTTGAAGAATGAATCCCTGGTTTTACCTTTTTCTTCGAGCATATTCTCGCTCTCTTCGAGAGTATTCTTAAGATTTTCGATTTCGATTTCCAAATTCTTCACATGCAAATTGTTTTCATCAATTCTTGACTGCGCATTTTCCTTTTTATACAAAAAGAGCTTTATATTGTTTTCCTTTTCGTTTAACTCCCTCAAAGATTCGTCAGCCGACTCCTTAAATTTCTCGAACTCGGACTTGTAGCTCTCGTATTCCGTCTTCGATTTCGCATATGCTTCGTCAGAAATCTCATCAATCAAAATCGAGCTCTTTTCGGCATTAATCTTTTTTAATTCCTCCAAAAGTCCGGCTTTTCTCTCTTCGAGTGAGCCGAGCTTGTCTTCCATATGATTTTTCTCATTTTGAGTCTTAGCAAACTCGATTTTATAATTTTCGTAATCTCGAACGCTCGATTCATACTTTTCTTTGAAAACGTTGAAATTATTTATTAACGCATCGGCATCGCCCAATTTTTTAAGAGCCGCTTCATTCGCGCTTAAATCCGTTTTTAGCGCCTTAATTTCGTTTTTGATAGAGAGAGGTGTGATTTGCTCTTTCTTCCCTTCACCGCCGGTTATAGAGCCGGAAAAGTGGAGGAACTCTCCATCAAGCGTAACAATGCTCGAATTATATTCGCGGCGTTTTAAAGTTGCGCTTTTTAAATCTTTAAAAATCACAATCGGACCCAAAACGCTCCTGATAAGATTTTCGAGTTCCGGACTTGTTTTCACATGGTCCGCCGCATAGCCGAGACAGTCTTCGTCAGGTTTTAACGCTTTAAAATTTGCCGGCTTGTTGTAAAGCTCGAGCGGTAAAAAGGTCGCCCTTCCGAATTTATTGGTCTTTAAAAACTCAACCATCTCTTTGGCGTCGTTTTGCGTTCTCGTTATTATATAATTGAGTTTTGCACCGAATGCCGTTTCAATCGCCTTTGTGTACTTCGAATCGACATCGATATTGTATGTGACTTCGGCGAGATACCCCTTGTCGTTTTTAAAGTTTTCGTTTACTTTTTTGTTTGAAAATCCCGAAAGTTGATACTGCTCCAAAATATTGTTCTTAAGTGCAAGTTCATATTTGTTATTTCTAATTTTGTTCTCGAGATTTTCTTTATTTCGGTTAAGCTCCTGCGCCTCTTTTTGCATGCGCGATAATGTTTCTCGAGATTCTTCGAGCGTGGAGTCGAGTTCTTTTAAAGATTCCCTTTTTTTCTCAAGTCCTTCGCATAAATCTTCAAAATCTTTTCTCGAAATTTCGAGCGTACTCTTTAAATTTCGAAAAGAACTTTCGAGAGATTCGATTCTTTCATCGTAAAACTCCTCACGTTTTTTGTTCGAGTCAAAATCGAGTTTGCTTTTGTTGTATGAAAGATTTTCGCTCATCATCTTGTCTCTTAAAGCTTCGAGATTTTTCGACATTTCCTCGAGCTTTTCTGAAAGTTCAGCTCTCTCTTTCTTTTCGTCACTTGTGAGTCCGCCGTCACCTGTAGAAGTTAATATAATAGACAATTCCTTGTTCGCGAGTTTATATTGCTCGATTTTTTCGAGATTCGTCTCGATCGTGCTCTTGAGAGTAGAAATGTCCGACTCGAGTCTCTTTATGTTTTCCGTTTCGAGCCTGTGGTTACCCTTTGACTCCGTGAAACTTCTGATGACTTCCATTTTTTCTTTCGAAACATTGTCGATTACAATTGAGAGTTCGTCGATTTTTTTCTCGATTTCTCTCGAGTCTTCTTTGAGTTTTACGATATTTTCGTTTTCTCGCTTCTTGTCGTTTTCGTAAATCTCAATCGAATCCAGGAGTTTCTTTCTGTCGTCTGCGTTTTTGATTAAATTTTTGTACAGTAAATCGAGCTCCAAATCTTTCTTTACAATTGCAAGCTCTGTGTATTCCTTCGCTTTCGAACTTTCCGTCTTCAAGCGCTCATAATTCTTTTTTATCTCACTGTAAACATCCGTGAGTCTGTCGAGATCATCATTGGCATTTTTTATTTTCGCAAGCGCCTCTTCTCTCTTGTAACGGAACTTACTTATTCCGCTCGCCTCTTCAAAAATAAAACGTCTGTCCTCCGGCTTCGTCGAAAGCACATTGTCGATTTGCCCTTGACCGATAATGCTGTAGCCGTCACGTCCCAAACCTGTGTCCATGAAAAGCTCGCGCACATCCTTCAGTCTCACCTTGTTTTTATTTATGTAGTACTCGCTTTCCCCGTCGCGGTACACTCTTCTTGAAACAACGATTTCAGAGTATGGAAATCTTTCGAGTTCGCATTCGCTGAATTTTATTTCAACTTCCGCAAATCCCACCGGCTTGATATCGTCCGTTCCTGTAAAAATAACATCTTCCATCTTGTTTCCGCGAAGAGTTTTTACACTTGTTTCTCCCAAAACCCATCTTATGGCATCAGAAATATTGCTCTTGCCGCTTCCGTTAGGTCCGACAATAGCAGTAACTCCAGGAAAAAATTCAAGCTTTGTTGTATTCAAAAAACTTTTAAAACCCTTTATGGTCAATTCTTTTAGAAACAAAATAATCCCTCAACTTCAAAAAATAATCCGGCAGATATGTCCACCGGATAAATCAACACTTCTTAAATGCTCTTTTTAACAAAATTTATGCAATCGCCGATTGTTTCAATATTTTCCAAATCTTCATCATCCGCTTCGATATTAAGCTCAGTTTCAAGTGCCATAATAAGTTCAACCAAATCGAGCGAATCCGCATTCAAATCTTCTTTAAATGATGTGTTTTCATTTAGAGTGTTTGCTTCAACGCCAAATTGTGAAGCAATTGAATCGTAAATTCTCTTTTCAATATCCATTTTATATTTCTCCTTTAAATGAATTTTCTATCTTTTCAATCATATTGGACTCAATTGAGTTTTTTGCAACTACAATCGAATTGTATATCGCATGAACGTCAGAGCTTCCGTGTGCCTTTACAACAGTTTTCTTAAGTCCCAAAAGCGGTACACCGCCGTATTGTGAGGAATCCAATATACTCAGTTCCTTTTTTATTCCCGCTTTTGCAAGTCCTAAACCGATTTTTGTTAAAAAGCTTTTCTTTGCCGAGTTCTTTAAAAGATAATTTGCAAATCTAAATCCGCCTTCGAGCGCCTTTACAATAGCGTTTCCCGCAAAGCCGTCCATAACGACAACATCCGCATCTCCGTCAAAAATATATCTCGCTTCCATATTTCCGACAAAATTCAAATCGCTGTTTTTAAAAAGCTGATATGCTTCTTTTGTAAGAGCGTTTCCTTTGTGCTCTTCGGCACCGTTGTTTAATAGTGAAATACGAGGATTTTCAATATTTAAAATCGACTCGGCATAACACTTTGCCATAACTCCGAATGAATAAAGCACATCCGGCGTAACGTCGACATTCGCCCCCATATCAATCAAAACAACGTGTCCCTTTTTTGTCGGGACATTTGTCGAGAGCGCCGCTCTTTTTATGCCCGGAATTCTTCCGACAATAAGCATGCCGCCTGCGAGAACCGCCCCGGTGCTTCCGCCCGAAACAAATGCATCCACGCTTCCCTCTTTTAAAAGATTGAGTCCCACAACAATAGTGCTGTTCTTCTCTTTTCTTATCGCAAGCGCCGGATTTTCATAGTCCGGAGTGATCTCGGTTTCAGCCGGTACAAACTCAATGCCCGCTTCCTCGATCTTTTCTTTCAAACCGGGAAGACCTACAATTGCAACTTGAATATTCAAATCATTCTTGGCTTTTTTTGCCGCCTCGATGACAATCTCAGGTCCCTTGTCAAGACCGCTCGAATCAAGTAAAATTTTCATACCGACCTCCATATATATTAATTATATGATAAAAATCATATTATTTCAAGCGTAAAAAAGAGCCGTACTTTTAACATCAAAAGTAAGGCTCCCAAACAAATTATTGTTCTACTGTAATAACTTCTCTTTTATTGTAATATCCACAGTGTGGGCATACTCTATGCGGTCTCTTAGGTTCTCCGCATTCCGGGCATTTCATAACGCTAACTCTTGGAAGAGTGTAGGATGAAGCTCTTCTTTTGTTTTTTCTAGCTTTGCCCGTTCTTCTCTTAGGTACTGCCATAAATTACACCTCCTAAAAATTTATCAGTCAATAGGATATTATAAACTATTTTTTTGTATTTGTCAATAGTTTATTTATTTTCCGTAAGTCTTTTTGTATCTCTTGCAATCATAAGTTCTTCATTTGTCGGAATTGCCATTGCAATAACCTTTGAATCATCTGTGCTTATGATAGCATCTTTGCCTCTGACATTGTTCTTTTCTTTATCGACTTTAACGCCCATAAATTCAAGTTTTGAAAGAATTTGTTCTCTCATTTCGATTGAGTTTTCACCAACACCTGCTGTGAATACTATTACATCAACGCCGCCCATTTGTGTTGCGTATGCGCCGATATATTTTCTTACACGGTTAGCAAATTGATTTAGAGCGATTTCAGCTCTCTTGTTTTTGCCAACTTCAGCTTCGATGTCTCTGAAGTCAGATGAAATGCCTGAAAGAGCTAAAACACCGCTCTTTTTATTCATAACATTGTCCATTTCCTTTGGAGAAAGTCCTTCTTTTTCCATAATGAATGTAACAATTGCAGGGTCCATATCTCCACATCTTGTTCCCATACATACGCCTTCAAGCGGTGTGAGACCCATTGATGTGTCGATAACCTTGCCGTGGTCAACAGCAGCCATTGAGCTTCCGTTTCCAAGGTGGCATGTGATGATTCTTAAATCTTCACGTTTTTTGCCGAGCATTTCAGCAGCTCTCATCGAAACAAAATTGTGGCTTGTTCCGTGGAAACCGTACCTTCTAACCTTGTATTTTTCATAATATTCATAAGGAAGAGCGTATAAATAATTTTCTTCCGGCATTGTTTGGTGGAAAGCTGTATCAAAAACTACAACATTCGGTACTTCAGGCATCAAACCTTGAATAGCTTCAATTCCCATAAGGTTTGCAGGATTGTGGAGCGGTGCAAGTGCAAAACATTCTTTGATTTCTTGTAAAACTTTGTCGTCTACAACAACTGAATCATTGAACTTTTCACCACCGTGAACAACTCTGTGTCCAACAGCATTGATTTCCTTCAAATCGGAAATTGCTCCGTGTTCTTTGTTTAAAAGTTCGTCCAAAACGAGTTTCAAAGCAACTCTGTGGTCCTTCATTTCAGTTTCAGTTACAAACTTTTCTCCGTCTTTCTTGTGTGTCAATTTCGAGCCTTCAATCCCGATTCTTTCAACTAATCCGCTTGCCAAAACATCTTCGTTTGCCATATCGATCAATTGATATTTTAAACTTGAGCTTCCGCAATTAATTACTAAAATTTTCATTTAAACACCCTTTCTTTATTTGAAATTAATCTCTCATATAATGATATACCAATTGTGATGAAAAATCAAGTGAAATAACGAAAAATAAACATTTTTTATAAATTTGCAATTAATTTATTTCAATTATATAATTATATGTGAAAGAGAGGATATTATGACGACACTTGGAATTGTTGCGGAGTTCAATCCGATGACCGATGGACACAAGTACATAATAAAAAAAGCGCGCGAACAATTTCCGGACGCCACAATTGTCGCAATCATGAGCGGCGACTACACGGTGCGCGGTGAATTTGCGATTTTTGACAAAAGGACACGTGCGAAGTCAGCAGTTGGCGCCGGAGTTGACATAGTTCTCGAACTTCCTGCAATCTACTCCTTAAACGGTGCGACAGTGTTTTCAAAAGAGTCCGTTCGAATATTATCCGACACCGGAATTATCGACCAAATTTTCTTCGGCGCCGAGCACGCCGACAAAAACTTTTTAGCAGGTGCCGCAAAATTTATTTCGGAAAAAAGAAAGTCGCTTGAAAAGTTTGACGACAAAATCTCGTACAACATATTTCTTCGAGAAAAAATTCGAGAAAAATTCGGGATATATCCTGAAAGTAACGACCTGCTTGCTATAGAATATATCGAAAATCTTCCGAAAGAAATCGGATTCTTTCCGATAGAACGTGTTGTCAGCGACTACAATAGCACAGACCTTACCGGTTTTAGCGCAAGTCCGATACGGGAGAAAATAAAGTCGGAAGGCGGAGTGCTTTTTAATGCAAACGACAAAATCTTTTCGTCGATTTTGATTGCCGCAATAAACGGAGACTTCGAAAATTTGGACGAGTCTGACATTGCACGCATAAAAACCGCTGCGTTTACTTCAAAAAATTTCGACGAATTTATTGAAAACGCATACCACAAAAGACTCTCCCGCTCCCGCATAAAGAGAGAAACTTTAAAAGCTGTAATAGGAATGAAAAACATCGACTATATAAACCACAAGGATACAAAATTTATTCGTCCTCTCGCCGCAAGCGAAAAAGGAATCGAAAAACTTTTGGAAATAAAGAATAAAGATGCACTCATCTTGAAGTATGCAGACATAAAAAAAGTTCCCGAAAAATCTCGAGAACTCTTTTATCTGAACGAAAAATTCACAGAAATCTATCACGCGTTCTATGACCGCAAGCGTTATACCGACAGAACAAGAAATATTTTTACAAACGAAGCCTGATAAAATCGGGCTTTTTATTCTTCTTTTATAATTTCTATAATCGGCTTTTGTAGAATTTTTCGAAGAGTTATATTATAAATAAAAATATTTATTACATAAACGAGCACTGACGAGATTAAAAATTCCAAATAACCGTATTCTTTGAGTAAAATTTTGAAGTTAAATTCATCCGAGAGTGATGACAAAATAAACATAAACGCAACCGTTGCAACAACTGCAATTACAAACGATTTTATCTCCTCCACAATAAATTCCTTTCTTAATATCGTGTGAATCATTTTCTTGTCCATTCCGCACGAATAAAGACAACCTATCTCCCTCTCTCTACTCATAAGGCTGAGGTTGATTGATGAGTATGCGTTTGTTATATTTAGAATGATTATTATCGCTGAAATTACAAACACAATAAATTTAAACAATTGCGTAGACTTTTCCTGCTTTTCCTGAATTTCCATTCCGATTTCATAATCATAGCTCTCTCCTTTCGACAAGTTTTCATCAATTGACTCCGAAATAAATGAATCAAGATTTTCAAAATTTAAATCATTTGTGTGTAGCCTCAGCACAAACGACGAACCTCCATACCTCGGCTCACTTTCTTCTCCAAACAGTTTAAAATATTCCTCAAAATTCGTATATATTAAAATTTGATAAGGTCTAAAATATGTTTCAAAGTCTTTTCTGTCACTTATAATACCGTCAATATGAATTTTCTTCTCCTCGCCATTATAAAGTTTTATTGAAAGTTCATCCGGCTCATCTATATACGAAACCATTTTTGCCTTGTAATTCGGCTCATACATATCCGTCTGTACATTGTTAAAGAGTAAAATTTCGCCCTTCTCTCCGCCCAACTTTTTAAATGCATCGTCATCAAGCGCAATTACATATCCGTCGAGCGATTCTTTTTCTTTAGATTTCAGATATATTTTAAGATTTTTATCAACATTATTTGAGATAGCCTCATCCGATAAATCAAAATCATATTTCACTGAGACGTATTTCTTTTTCGAAATATAACTTTTATCATTTTGAATTCCATTAATCAGTTTTTCAAAAACGGTTGGAATTTGATTTTTCCGACTATAATATTGTACCAAAATATTGTAACCGTCATCGTAAAAGTAGTACTCATTAAAATATGAGTTGATTGATAATGCAACAATGAAAAATGAAATTATTATAATCCCGATTGACGAAATATATCTTTGCGATTTTAAATTTGCCCTATTATTTTTACTTAGCTCCGACCAAATGTTTTCGCTTCTTCTCTTCTTAGATTCTTTGTAATCTATATTTCCTTTTATGCCGTCGATTATATTGATTTTGGACACTTTTCGTGCAGGAGAAATTATCGAAAGCAAAACCACGATAAATGAAATCGCAAGAATAACAACAGTCAAAACTGCGTTAAATTCGACTTTTATAAATATTGAAGGCGCATCAACTCCGCGTATATATTTAAACAAAAAGAAAATTCCAATAAAACCTATAATATGTCCGATTAATATCGGAATTATAGATATAAAAACCGCTTCCTTCGAAAGCATTTTATAGATTTGAAAATCCGTCGAGCCAATTGACTTATAGACAGAGAGTTCTTTTATTTTTTTGATTGCCCAAACCTTGAAAAGATTTCTTATAAAAAATACAAACAGAATTATTGTTACCAAAATAATGAATATTGTTACAATTTTTGATGCGATTTTTGTTGTGAAATCTTTGTCCGCGCTGTAATAATGCACAAGTGCTTTGTTGAACCTTACACTCTCTGTTCGATCCAATACTTCATCTATATTTGACTCAATTGATTGACTGTTCTTATATGCATGCACAAAATCCTTGAATTTTAAAACCGGCACAAGACTCATATTTACATCCGGCATCATAAGTCCATAGGCGATTTTTGAATTTTTATTATATTGATTCTCATATATGCCGACAAGTTTCAAACTTTTCGTAAACTCGGTTTTAAAAGTTTCATTTTTTATAACTGAGTCTATCGGATTTATCGCTTCTCCGTTTATAATTCTTTTTCCAAAACTTATTTCGACTGTGTCACCTATTTTTAAATTATTGCTTTCACACACATCTTTTGAAAGCAAAATTTCATCAGTATTTTTCGGAAACTCTCCATCCAATAAATATGAAAATTCATGCATATTTATCGCATCTTGATCTTCGTAAGAAATTGCAATCCTTGATTCATTAATTAACGCTGAAGTATTTTCCGGGAGCACTCCACCTGCTAAAACCACATTTTCTACGTTGTTCAATTTTTTTATTTCATCCGGCGTGAGCTTTTCTCCAATTTCGGCATGATAGTAGTTATCTGAAAGCACTAATTTTTTGTTAGAATTTATATTTGAATATCCTTGATAAAATATAAATGTTATGAACAAGCTCATTATAAGTAGAGATAGAAAAATCGGGAAATTCTTTTTATTCATTAATCTCATCTCCTGCTATTTTCCCGTCGACAATAGTTATGATTCTATCAGATTCAAGTGCCACACTTTCGTCGTGTGTAACAAGAATTATTGTTTGATTCGAAGTATGATTGAAATATTTAAGAATTTCAATTATTTCATTTGAGTTTTTGCGATCCAGATTTCCCGTTGGTTCATCCAATAATAAAAGCGACGGTTCGTAAATCAAACTTCTTGCAATTGCAACCCTTTGATTTTGACCACCCGAAAGTTCGCTTGGAAAGTTGTTTAGCTTTTTTGAAATTCCAAGTTTGTTCACAATGTCATCGAAAAGCTTCTCATTCACTCGCCTTCCGTCAAGCGTAAGTGGCAGCTCAATGTTGTGTTTCACAGTCAAATTTGGAATTAGATTGTAAAACTGATAAACGATACCAACCTTTCTCCTTCGGAATAGCGCAAGCTCCTTTGAGTTGTAATTGGAAATGTCAGTTCCTTCAATATAAATCTTTCCGTCGTTTGGACGATCCACCCCTCCAATTAAATGTAGGAGAGTCGACTTACCGGAACCACTCGGTCCAACAACTGCAACGAACTCCCCTCTTTCGATCGAAAAACTAACATCATCTACAGCATTTACAAGATTTTCCCCTTTGCCATACATCTTTTTTAAATTTTCTATTTTTAATATTTCCATAGAATTCTCCTTTCACTAACCCAATCTTACATAATGAAAGTGACTTTTCTGTGACAAGTGAAAATCATTTATAAAATTTCATCGAAAAAATCGCACCTTTTTCTCCATTCTTTACAGAAATTGTGCCGTTGTTTTTTTCGACAATTGTCTTCGCCATATTAAGTCCGATTCCGAAACCGTTTGAATCAGGTGATTTATAAAAACGTCGAAAAATCTTCTTAAATTCAGTATTATCTATTCCCCCACCGTCATCTTCAATACAAATCTCAACATAAATCGGATTTTCGGAACTTGAAATTATAATCTCTGACGATTTTTCGGAAGCATTTTTTAAAATATTTATCACAGCTTCACTAATCCAATAAAAATCGCCGGTAAACGACTTGCAATTATAACTTTCTACTATTTTCATACTGTCATCCGATAAATTCAAAATATCAAACGCATATTGAAATATCTCGGCAATATTAAGTTTTTCTTTCTTCATCTCTGTCAAATTTGCATCGAGACTCGAGAGTTTTAGAAGTATATCCGACAGTGAATTTAGTCTTTTAAGACCATCGGAAATACTTGAAACATTGACACCATCTTTTTTTATAAATTCCAATTCAATAAGCATTGATGTTATCGGCGTTTTTATTTGATGTGCAATATTCTCGAAATTTTCAACTTGACTTTTAGATAATCGTTTTATATTTTCCCGCTCCTCGACATTTTTCAAAAACAACTTGTAAATACTGTCTTCCAAAATCGAGAAATTATCTTGCTTCATCGGAGTATAATATTCTCCATTGTTGAAATTTTCAATCATCAAAACCATTTCTTCAATTCTTTTATTTTCTCGCTTTTTCATAAAAAAATAGCAAATAACTATTGAAATCGGTATTAAAAAATAAATCATATTATTCCATCCTGTATCCAATTCCTCGAATAGTTGTAATAAGATCTTTCGAAGTTTTATCTCGAATTCGCTTTATTGTCGTCGTCAATGTGTTGTCGTTTACAAACTGCTCATTGTCTTCCCAAAAAATCTGAAGAAGATGCTCTCGTGTAAATATTCTGTTCGGATTTTTTATAAAAAGCGAAATCACGCCATATTCAAGAGCAGTCAGATTCACTGGACTATTTTTATAATAAACTGTCCCTTCGTCAATATTCATATTTAAATCTTTAAAAACAATATTTTCATTGCTAACATTAACAGTTCTTAAAGTTGCGTCAACTCTCGCCCTCAAAACATTTAAATCAAACGGTTTTGTTATATAATCATCAACCCCATTATCAAGAGCTTCGGCAATATAATTTGAATCATTTTTTACAGTTGTAATTATAATTCTAATATCCCGTTCTTTAAAATACTTAATTAATTCATCTCCCTTTCCATCGGGAAGATTTATATCAAGTAGCGCAAGATCGATTGAAGCATCAGTTTTTTCATAAACTTCATCAATTGACGATGCCACGATAATATTAAAATTGTGTTCGCTCAAAAACATTGAAAGTCTTTTTAAAATATCCTTCTCATCTTCAACTATTAAAATCTTTCTCATAAAATTCCTCGCTAATTTTTTATAGTATATTTATTATATCATAAAAATTTCCACAACAAAAAAGACACAAGAGCCAAAACTCTCGTGTCCTTAAATTAAATTATTTTTTCAAGCTTTCGTCAATCCAAACTTGTGAGAATTCAGATTCTGAAACTTCTTCTCTTGCTTCGTCAGCAGGTGAGCCTTTGACGTAGTTTTTGATTGGATATTGAGTTCCTCTGTCCCAGAAGAATACAACTGGAAGGTCTTCTCTTAAGATTTCTTGAACTCTCTTGTAGTGAACAGCTCTGTCTTCCAAAGTTGTTGCAGTGTTTCCTGCATTTAATTCTTTGTCCATTTCTTCGCTTGAATAGTTACCATAGTTCATCGGTCCGCCTGTTTGGAATCTTGATCCCATAGAAGCGATGTCCGGTCCTTGGTATCCGCCCAATACTGTGAGTTCAAAGTCTTTCTTTTCGAGGACTTTTTCGTCGTATGTCGGGTCGTCCATTCCGTTGTGTGTAAGCTTGATTCCGATTTCTTTCAATTGGTCGGCAAGCACAACACAGAAGTCGTCCCATCCCGGGAATGTATCGATTGTTGTTTCGAAGTAGTATCCGTCTGCATCTTTTGTGTATCCTGCTTCTTCGATGAGCTTCATAGCCTTTTCAACATCTCTGTCCGGGCTCTTTACGTCTTCGTTTAACGCCCATTTGTATTCAGGTGGAATGAAGTAGTTTGAAATTGCACCTTGGGATTTGTAAACTTTCTTGAAGATGTCTTCTCTGTCAATTCCATAAAGAATAGCTTCTCTGAGTTTAGGGTCAGTGAATTTTCCGCTTTCCATGTTGAAGCAGATATATGATTTGTTCGGCCATGTCTTTGGAACAAGTCTGAATTTTTCATCTTGTTCGAGTTTTGGAAGTTCTTCAGCCGGTGCACCTGCCATTGAGTGGTCAGTTTCATTGTTTAACCAAGCTTGGTATTGTGTGTTTCCATCAGGAATAATTCTATAAACAAGTTTATCTACATAAGGTCCCTTGCCGAAGAAATCAGGGTTCTTTTCAAGTGTTACAGATTCACCTTCAACTTGTTCAACGAATTTGAACGGTCCTGTTCCAATCGGTGATTGGTTTGCAGGATTTTCTAGCCAATCTGTGCCGTCGTAGATGTGTTTCGGCATGATATATGTTCCAACCCATGCGATGTATCCAAGTAGACCTGCATTCGGTTCTTCGAGTTTGAATTCAACAGTGTTATTGTCGATTACGTTTACTTCTTTAACATCTGACAATGAGTTTGAAGCAAAACCTTTTTCGCTCATAATTTTGTCAAATGTCCATTTTACGTCGTCTGCTGAGAAATCAACGCCGTCGTGCCATTTTACATTTTCACGTAGGTGGAAAATCAAAGTTTTACCATCATCTTTGTATTCATAGCTCTCAGCCAAATCAGGAATAATTTCATTGTTTCCGTTGATTTTAAGCAATTTATTAAATACGTTTTGGATGATTTGGTATGCAGCGTCGTCAGCTGTTGCACACGGGTTATATTGACCCGGTTCTCTCGCCATACTTATAACGAAAGTACCGCCTTCTTGAATACCGTCTGCAGGTTTTTCGTCCTTTGCAGCATCTGTGTCATCTTTTGTTTCGTCTGTGTTTTGTTCTGTTGTATCTTCTGTTGTTTTAGGTGCTTCATTTTTGTTTTCTTCAGCCGGTTTTTTACAGCCGATTGCAAATGTTGCAACCATAATTAGAGATACAAGAATTGCTAAAAATTTGTTAAATCTCATAAAATCCTCCTTGAAATTTAAATTATATATATCTGTTTTCAGGATTGAAACAGCTTATATAGTGATCTTTTTCTATTTCGATAAATTCCGGATATTCTCTCCTTCATTTCTCAAGTGAACAGTAGCATCTGGATTCGAAATAGCAACCCGGGCCCGTGCCAATCGGTTTAGGCACTTCCCCTTTAAGTTTTATCCTATCAATTTTATGTGTCGGGTCAATCGAGCCGACGTGCGAAATAAGAGCCTTCGTATATGGATGTGACGGATTATTTATAACCATTTCCGTCGGTCCATATTCAACAATTTTGCCAAGATACATGACAACGAGTTTTTGAACCAAAAACTGTGTCGTCGGAATATCGTGGCTTATATAAAACATCGAAACATTCATCTCGTCTCTGATGTCTATCAACATATTAATTATATCCGCCCGAATTGAAACGTCGAGCATGCTTACAGGTTCGTCAGCAATGATAACATTCGGTTTTAATAGCATCGAGCGCACAATAGAAATTCTTTGAAGCTGTCCACCCGAAAGTTCGCGCGGATATCTTTTTATAAAATCGTCAGGATTTTTAAAACCCGCCTTTGAAAGGCCCGCTCTTATAATGTCCAGCCTTTCGTTTTTATTTTGTCCAATTTTGTGTATTTTGAGTGGGGACAAAAGAATTTCTTCAATCGTCATTTTGCTGTCGAAAACATCGTACGGATTTTGAAAAATCATTTGAAGGTCGCGTCTAAATTTAAGTTTATCTTTTCTCAACCACTCTTCGACGGATTTATCTTTGTATAAAATATCGCCTTCAGTCGGAGTGTTAAGCCCGATAATGAGCTTTGCAAGTGTTGATTTTCCGCATCCCGACTCGCCTATTACTCCGACGATCTCCCCTTCTTTTATCGAAAGGTTGACGCCGTCAAGTGCTTTCAACATCCCGTCTTTTGTCTTATAGTGCTTTTTTAAATTGCGTACTTTTATAATGTCATTATTCATCTAAAACACCCTCAGCCAAAAAACATGCAACACTTCTGTCGCCGTGACGAACGAGTGCCGGCATATTCAATCTGCAACTTTCTTTTCTGTATGGACATCTGTCATAAAAAACGCAACCTTGATACTCACTTTTTAAATCCGGAAGTCCGCCTTTGATTGATTTCAAATATTTCGCCTCGTCATTCATCTTCGGATAACTCTCAAGAAGAAGCTTCGTATACGGATGCAATGGATTCAAAAAAACCTCGCCAACTTTCCCCTCTTCCAAAATAAGTCCGCCATACATTACAATAACCCTCTCTGTGGAAGAACTGACAACCGAAACGTCGTGCGTTATCATTACGCGTGTCATATCTCTGTCTTTTTCAAGAAGCTTTATCTCATCCAAAATTCGTCCTTCCGTTATTATATCGAGTGCAGTTGTAGCTTCGTCCATTACGAGAAATTTCGGATTTAAAAGAATCGCAGATGAAATCGCAACTCTTTGCATCATACCGCCCGAGAGTTCATGCGGATACATATTAAAAACATTTTCCGTCAAATTTACTTTTTTAAAAGTTTTTAAAATCTGCTCTTTCGCTTCTTTTTTATTTTTTGTCGGGCCGTTCGCCGTGTAAATCGAAATGAGTTGCTTTCCGATTTTGTGAACCGGACTTAAAAAATTCATCGCCTGTTGAAATACAATTGAAAAATCCGTCCATCTATATTTTCTAAACTCCGATTCTTTTAAATCATTTAGATTTACTCCCTCGTAAATCACGTCTCCCGTGACTTTTGTATCTGTCCCGAGGAGTCTTAAAATCGCCATTACAAGCGTTGTCTTTCCCGAGCCCGACTCGCCCACAATGCCGTAGGACGTGTTTTCCATAAAGTCCAAATTTACGTCGCGGACTGCGTGAACGTCGCCTTCACTTGATTTGTAATAGACATTAAAATTTCTAACTTTTAAAAGGATATCATTCATTTGATTCGTCCACCAACATTTTATTTATTCCATTTGCAATCATTGAAAATCCAACGACTACAAACACGAGAAAGAGTCCTGCAAAAGTTGTAATCCACCAAGCATTTGTCAAATATGCGCGACCGTTGTAAATAAGTTGCCCCCAACTCACTATCGTTCTGTCGCCGAGACCCAAAAACGAAAGCGAAGCTTCGTATAGAATCGCCGACGAAATCGAAAGCGTTGCATTGACAACTATAGGAAAAATTCCGTGCGGAAGAATGTGTCTGAAAATTATATTGAAGTCACTCTCTCCCATACAGATGCTCGAATTTATAAAGTCGCGCTCCTTTATGCTCATGGTTTGCGCTCTCATCATTCGTGCAGTTCCCATCCAACTTGTAAGGGCAATGACGATGACCACATTTCGAATTCCCGAGCCGTAAAACGACACACACAAAATTATCAAAAAGAATGTCGGTATCATAAGAAATATATTTATTATTTCCGATACAACTTTGTCAAAAAGTCCGCCGTAGTATCCGGTGATTGCTCCAATTGTTATCCCGATTAATGTCGAGATGATTGCGGCGGTAATTCCTACATAAAGAGATGCCCTCGTGCCGTAAATCGCCATACTGAAAACGTCTCGCCCCAGATTGTCCGTTCCGAAATAATATTCTCTTCCCGGCGGAGTCAAAAGGTCGTCCGTCAAAGTCATCGGGTCATGCGTTGCAATGAACGGAGCAAAAATCGCCACTAGTATCGTTATAAAAATCATTGTCGTTCCGATTATAAATTCCGGTTTTTTTAATAGCTTTTTCATATCACTTTGTCCTTATCCTCGGGTCAACAATTGCATATAAAACATCTGTAAAAATTGTAAATACAATAACCGAAATTGAAATCATAAGATAGAGTCCGTTTAAAACCATATAGTCGCGTCCGTTTATCGAGTCGATTATAAGTCGCCCCATTCCCGGCCACGAGAAAACAATTTCAATTAGAGCCGCGCCGCTTATCGTGAATGCAAGCGACATGCTGAAAGTGGTCAGTATAGGAATGAGCGAATTTTTCATAACATATTTTCTAAAAATTTCACCCTCCGTTAGTCCCGCTGCTCTGAACGTCTTTAAAAATCCCATATTCATTGTGTTTATTACAGATGCTCTTGCGATTCTGAAATAAATCGGCGTTTGAATTAAAACAATAGTTAGAATCGGAAGCGTCATGTGATAGAGTAAATCTAAAAACTTCCTGAAGCCCGTGTAGCTTTCTCTGATATTGTACATTCCCGAAGTCGGAAACCAACCGAGTTTAGAAGAAAAAATCATAATCATTATCATTGCAAGCCAAAAACCCGGAATCGCATCCATAATATATGAAATATAATTCATGGATTTATCGAGTATACTGTTCTTCCTTCTCCCGATATATAGGCCCATAAAGCCTCCAATTATCGCCGAGAGTATATTCGACGTAAGAGAAAGCATGAGCGTTGGCGCTATGCGTTTCTTTATAACTTCGAGAACCGGCAAATTGTTTCGATATGAAAAACCGAAATCGCCTTTTGTCATATTTTTAATATAATTTACAAATTGTACGCCAACCGGTTTGTCAAGTCCATACTTTGCAGTCAAATGTTCGATTTGTTCAGGATTTGGATTTTCCTTTCCTGCAACTATTCTTATAGGCGTGCCCGGTGCGAGCCTAATTAAAAAAAATGTGAGAATGAAAGAGAAAGATATGGTCACAAAACCCATTAGAAATTTTGATAATACATATTTTTTCATTTCACACCTCACATTTTATAGAATATATTAATATAAATGTCACTATTATAATAACATTCTTATAAATTCCTTGCAAGTAAATACAATTAAATATTTAACATTGTAACCAATTGTAACTAATAGTGCATAAAAAAAGCTCGATTTAAATCGAGCAATAATATTGTATGTCTATTGATTATTTCTTTTGATTTCCGAAGCCATCTCTGCTAGTTGACGACGGTTGTCATTTAAAGTGTCAATGACTTTATTTAGATTTTCTTGTGTGCCGTTTAAAATTTTGTCGGTGTACTCAATTGAGCCCATCGTAATTTGAACGGATTTTTCAGTTGCATTTTGAATTATTTGTGACGCTTGTTTCTTAGCTTCAATCAAAACGCTTTCTTCCGAAAGAAGTCGACCGAGTTCAACTTTTGCGTCATTTATAACTTTGTCCGCATCCATTCTTGCTTCATTAAGTATTCTTTCTCTTTCGCCCTTAATCCACGTTGCTTGTTTGATATCATCAGGCAATTTAAGCCTTAAATCACTCAAAAGTTCGAGAATTTCTTCTCTCCCGACTGCAACTTTGTTACTGAAAAATGCAGGTTTTGCGCCCTCAACTAAATCTTCAATGGAATCTATAATTTCTAAAACATCCATTTAGCTACCTCCTCTTTATTTTTGCCTCTACTTCACTTATAACAAAATCCGGAACCATTCCGGTCAAATCGCCGCCAAATGTTGCGATTTCTTTCACCAAACTTGAACTCAAAAATGAATATTTCGAGTTTGAAACCATAAACAGCGTCTCCGTGTCGCCCTTCAACTTTTTATTCGCAAGTGCCATCTGTAATTCGTATTCATAGTCAGAGACTGCTCTCAATCCTCTAAAAATAATTTTTGCCCCGATTTTTTCCGCATAATCAATAAGCAAACCGCTAAAAGGTTCAACCTTGACATTCGGTATATCTTCCGTAACTTTCTTCAAAAGATTTATTCTTTCCTCAACGGTAAAAGTCGATTTCTTAGAAGGATTTGTAAGCACCGCGACATATAAAGTATCTGTGAGTTTTGCCGCCCTTTGTATAATATCTATATGCCCGTTTGTAACAGGATCAAAACTCCCCGGATAAACTGCTATCATAATTACCTCCGATAATTAAAACTTTTCTTTTTCCATACACACGCTCTTTTATTATATTCACATTGGAAATAGAAAAATCTTTGACCGTTTCAATAATAATTTCCGTGCCTATTGTTATTATATCAGATTTATCAATAATATTAAACACTTCAAGCAAAAAATTTTTTTCATCATATGGCGGATCGAGATAAATATAATCAAATTTCTCTCCCTGTAGTCTTGAAAGTGCTGTGTTTGCACTCGATTTGATTACCTTAGCTTCGTCCGTGTGCTTTGTTTTTTCAAGATTTTGTTTTATTGATTTTATCGCCTTTATATTGTTGTCCACAAAAACCGCACTCTTTGCCCCGCGGGATAAAAATTCAATGCCGATTTGCCCCGAGCCGGCAAAGAGATCCAAAACGCTCGACTCCGGTTTTATAGGTCCAATCAAATTAAAAATATTTTCTTTTAACATGTCATCCGTCGGTCGTGTCGTCATTCCCTCCGGCGCAACAAGCTTTGTTCCTCTGTTCTTTCCGGAAATTACTCTCATTAATTCAGTACACCGCTTTCTATTTTTCCTAGCAAAAGCTCCGCATTGTTCTTAAGCTCCGTCACTTCGGCTTCGCTTGCATTTTTTATATATTCATCGAAATCATTTTTCGTTCTCATTACAATATTTAAATCCGTTTCAAAATCCAGAAATTTAAATTTTTGCGCACCGCTTTGCCTTAGACCCAAAATTTCACCTGGACCTCTTTGCTTCAAATCCTCCATCGCAATATAGAATCCGTCGTTACTTCTTTCAATTGTCTTAAGCCTTGCGTATGTTTCGTCATTTTTTGCATTGTGAGCGATAATACATGTGCTTTTAAATTGACCTCGCCCCACACGTCCTCTCAGCTGATGGAGCTGTGCAAGACCGAATCTCTCGCCGTTCATAATTACAATTGTCGTTGCATTCGGAACGTCAATCCCGACTTCGATAACCGTCGTCGAGACGAGCACATCGATTAAACCGTCTTTAAAATCGGTCATAATTTTCTCTTTTTCTTCGTCGCCCGTTCGCCCCGTCAAAAGTGCAACATTTTTACCGCTGAATTCATCTTTTAATCTCTCGTATAACTCCGTCGCCGAATTTAAATCGGATTTCTCGCTCTCCTCGATAAGCGGACAAACATAGTACGCCTGTCTGCCGTTTTGGAGTTCGCGCCGAACAAAACCGTTTATGCTGTCCATTTCTTTTTCCGTCAGCACATATGTGTCGATTTTTTGCCTTCCTTCCGGCATAGTCTTTATCTCCGAGATGTCCATATCGCCGTAAAGAATGATCGAAAGACTTCTCGGAATCGGAGTTGCACTCATAACAAGAACATTTGTACCGTTTCCCTTTTCAATCAAATTGTTTCGTTGATTTACTCCGAAACGATGTTGCTCGTCGATAATAACAGAGCCCAAGTCCTTGAAATTTATATCCTCGTTTAAAAGAGAATGTGTGCCGACAAGAATGTCAATATTTCCGTTTTGCACCTCTTCATAAATTCTCTCTTTGTCTTTTTTCTTTGTCTTCGAAATTAAAAGCTCGCAGTTCATATTAAATTTATCCGCGAAAGTTTTCAATTTCTCGTAGTTTTGAACTGCAAGAAGAGTTGTCGGCGCCATAAAAGCAACTTGCTTGCCCCCGGCGACCGTCTTTATCGCCATATATTGTCCGACAACCGTCTTTCCCGAACCGACGTCGCCTTGAAGCAGTCGATTCATTGAATAATCCGCTTCCAAATCGCGTTTGATATCAACAATCGCATCCTTTTGTCCATCGGTCAAAAGAAATGGCAGCCACCTTAGAAAATCGCGTTCTTCGCTTGTGTCTCTAATAACTTTACCCTTTGATTTTTTTGTAAAGCTGAAATTTGAATATTTCATCACATTTAACAAGAACGCCTCGACATATGCCATCGATTTTATCGCATAGTTTGCCTTTTCAATGTCTTCCGGGAAGTGTATCATTCGAAGAAGCGCTTTAATGCTCAAAAAGTTATATTTTTTTACAATTTCATCCGGCAAAAGTTTTATATCCGTAAAATTGTCGAGCGCTACTTTTATCGAATCTCGAAGAATCTTGTTTGTGATTGCGGCATTAAGTGGATAAATCGGAACTATAACTCCAAGGTCTTTGCCCTTCACTTGCGAAAAAATCGGATTTGAAAAACTCACTCTGTTATTGTAAATGCTTGGCTTTCCAAAAATATAATACGAAAGTCCCTTTTTAAAATAGGAAACTGCAAAGCTTTGGTTGAAGAAAACAATTTCAACCGGTCTCTCGCCGTCTGTCGCATTGTACGAAACCATTGTCATATTGTTTGCCGTCTTTCGCCTCGCCGGACCCGCAACAATTTTTAAATGCACAAGTTGTTTCTTATCAAAATCCAAATCCTTTACACGCACAAGAGTTTTTCTGTCCTCATAATAGTTTGGAGAATAAAATACTAAATCGTTTATATCGGTAATATTTAATTTTCGGAGGCCCTCAAGTCTTTTCGGGCCAATTTTCTTTATGTCTTTAAGTTCCAAAAAATCTCCCCATATTAAAATAAAGAGCCGAACACGGCCCTTTATTATTCAATGCTTATCAAATAATAGTAAACTTGTTGATTACCCATTAAGCCTTCAATCGTAATGTCATCAAATTCATTTTCAAGTTTTTCTATAATTTCATCCATTTGAACTTCGGTCACTTCTTCACCTGCGTAGAGTGTAACGATGGAGGTGTCTTCATCAATTCCCTTCTTCAAAGTTTCAAGAATTGTATCATATATATCGTCGCTTGAAGAAACAATATCCGATTCCAAAATTCCCATATAATCGCCTTGGTTTATCTTTTTACCTGAAACTGTCGTATCTCTCACAGCATATGTGATTGAGCCGCTCTTAACAGCTTTTATTGATTCGTTTAGAGTTTCAATCGCATCGTCAAGGTCCAAATCAAAATCGAAATTTATCATCGCTGAAATTCCTTGCGGAATCGTCTTTGTCGGAATCACTATAACATTTTTATCCGAAAATTCAGCAGCTTTTTCAGCTGTCAAAACAATGTTTGAATTGTTTGGAAGCACAAAAATATTCTTTGCATTAACCTTGTCGATTTTTTTCGTCAAATCTTCAACGCTCGGGTTCATCGTTTGTCCGCCCGAAACAATTTCGTCGACTTCAAAATCTTTAAACACATTCATGATGCCTTCGCCCGAAGCGACTGCAACAAAACCGTATTCCTTTTGCGGTGCTTTTTCTTCTTCCGCTTGCAAAGCTTCGTATTTCTTTTGTTGTTCCTCTTCATGCGCACGTCTTACTTCCGCATTTTGAAGTCTCATATTGTCGGACTTGATTCCGGTTAAGTATCCCCTTTCGAGTGCAAGCTCAAGAGCTTTTCCCGGATGGTTCGTGTGAACGTGAACTTTTATAATATCTTCAACTTTAACACAGACAAGGCTGTCCCCAAATTTCAAAAGTTCTTCCTTGAGAGTGTCGGCGTCATGTTGGTCTGTGTTGTCGGTGTGAATAATAAATTCCGTACAATAGCCGAACTTGATATTTTCATCAAAATGAACTTCCTGTGTCTTTGTTTCTACAACTTCAGCCGTATATTGAACTTCTTCGCCTTTAAGACCGTCAATCGCTCCGCGCAGCAAAACAAGAAGTCCCTTTCCGCCCGAGTCCACAACTCCCGCTTCTTTTAAAACAGGAAGCATATCCGGAGTCTTTTCAAGCGCTCTTTCCCCTTCCGCATAAATCGCTTCAAGATATTCGATTGGGTCACTGAATTTGCTTTGGTTTGAAACAGCAAAAGCGGACATATATCTTACAACGCTTAAAATCGTTCCTTCAGTCGGCTTCATAACCGCCTTGTATGCAATTTCTTTTGAAGATTCAAATCCACGTTTAATTGCCTTCACGTCGAGCTCTTTGAAATCTTCAACTCCCATATAAAAGCCTCTGAGAATTTGCGAAAGAATAACGCCCGAGTTTCCTCTCGCCCCCATAAGAGCGCCTTTACTGAGAGCACGTGCAAGTTCTCCACAGTGGTTTGTTTCTTCAGCCAAAGCATAATTGCCCGCTGATTTTATTGTAAGAAACATATTAATGCCCGTGTCTCCGTCAGGAACCGGAAATACATTGAGGGCATTAACCATATCTTTATTTACATCCAAATTTTTAATGGCACTTTTTATCGCATTACGCATCATGCCTACATCAATATTAGTCATGCCGCCTCCTACTTATTGGTTCTTATTCCTTGAACGATAAGATTTATTTCACTTACATTGAGTCCGGTATATTTTTCAACATTGAAACGAACTTTTTCTTTAAGATTGTCCGCAACAACGGAAATATTTACTCCGTATTGCGTTATGATATATATATCCAAAGACAAATCTTCCTCTTCGGAATTAACCTTTATCCCCTTTGTAAGATTGTCTGATTTTAACATTTCGAGAAATCCGTCTGCGGCATTTTTTGCAGCCATTCCGACTATCCCGTATGTTTCCATAACGCTCAAACCTGAAATAGTTGCTATAGCATTGTCTGATATAGTTATTGAACCGAATTCAGTTCTTTTTGTAGCAGTCATATTATTAATTCTCCTTTTTTGTTAATTCTATTATCATTATACATTATTTTTTTTTAGTTATCAAGTAAAAAAATTCCAAAAACACTTGATTTACATTAATATTTGTTGTAAAATATATATGTTAATCATAAGGAGGTGTATTACCAATGGCACAAGTATGTGAAATTTGCGGAAAAGGTAAAATGTTTGGCAAAAAAGTAAGCCACTCTCACAGACATTCAGCAAAATCTTGGGCTCCTAACTTAAGAAGAGTAAGAATTGTTGAAGACGGAACTCCTAAGAGAATAAAAGTCTGCGCAAGCTGTCTTAAAAAAGCGAACCAAGATGCATAAAATTAACCCATAGAAATGGTTTTATGAAAAATTATTTCTACGGGTCTTTTTTATATATTATTGAATTTTCTCTTCAATCGGCTCTATCACAACCAAAACGGGATTTCCCTTGACCATGATATAGCCCTCATCAACCGTGTAGTTGCTAAGTGTAAGCGTACTGCCACGGTTTATTTTTTTGTCCTTTAAATTCCACCTAAAACCTTTCATGCTAATCGTCGTGTCGTCGTCATAAAAAGGAACGACAGAAACTTCGAGCCCTTTCGGAATATTTATAACTTCATTGTTTGAAAGAAAGTCACATCGCGTTGAAGCCTCTCTTATGGAAACTCTTTTGCCGCTTTGCTTGAGCTTAAGAAACAGTCCCAAATTAAAAAGCTCGTGCGAAAGTCTGCCGCCCAAAACACCCGTGAAATCGATTCTGTCGAAATCTTTTTCGAGTAAATAGTCTATTGCAAGCTCTAGGTCCGAAAAATCTTTTTCAACCGGATACTCTATAGTTTCCTTCGACTTGAAATGCTCTCTCACATCTTTGTCTAAAGAATCGAAGTCGCCTATACATAAGTCAAACTCCATATCCGTGCCGTAAAAAGCTTCGGCGCCCTTGTCGCACGCAATCACAAAGTCATAGTCGGCGATGATTTTTTTGATATATTTTTTTGAAAAACCTGATGCTCCGACAACAAGTGCTTTATTTGCCATTTAAAATGTCCTTGAAGTCTTGATAGTTTTTGTTGAAGTCGCCCTTTAAAAGAGATGAACCGCTGACCACAATGTCCGCTCCGGCATCAACAACATCTTTAAGATTATTCACGCCGATACCGCCGTCAACTTCGATTTTTGTTTCAAGTCCGGCATTAACAATCATGCTTTTAATCTTTTCGATTTTCTTTAATTGCGACGCGATAAATTTTTGTCCGCCAAATCCGGGATTCACACTCATAACAAGAACCATGTCCGCGACTTCAAGCACATATTTAATCGCTTCTTCGGATGTTGCCGGATTTAAAGCAACGCCCGACTTCATACCGAGTTTTCGAATTTGCGACAAATCGCGTTCAAGATGAGTCGACGCTTCAGAATGAATCGTGAGATACTCGACTCCGATTTTTTGATAAATCTCAAAATATCTGTTCGGCTCCATAATCATCAAATGCGCATCCATACCCACATTTGAAATCTTTTTTATATGCTCCAAAATCATCGGGCCGTAGCTGATGTTCGGAACAAACATTCCGTCCATAACGTCCATATGAAACAAATCAATTCCGGCACTTTCCATCATCTTAATATCATTTTCCAGATTGAGAAAATCTGCGCTCAATATACTTGGTGCAATTCTTACCATTTTTCTTTCCTCTCCTTCAATTCTTTAAATAATCTCAAGTAACTTTCATATCTCATTTTGTTGATGTCTCCATCTTCCAACGCTTGTTTTACTCTACATCCCGGTTCATTTATATGGGTGCAGGTGTTAAATCTGCATTCGTTTTTATATTTTTGAAACTCTGGAAAAAAATCCGAAAGCATTTCACCGTCGTCCAAAGTTTCAAGTTCGAGCGTTGAAAAACCCGGTGTGTCAATCAAATAAAAATCTTCAATCGGGAAAATCTCAACCTGTCTTGTGGTGTGTTTTCCGCGTCCCAATTTTTTACTTATAATATTTGTTTCCTGCACATCATATCCGTGCAAATTGTTTAAGAAAGTGCTCTTGCCGACGCCGCTGTTTCCAACAAGAAGAACCGTCTTTTCGCTCAAATAGTCAAAAATCTCATCGCAGCTATTATTCTTAATTCGCCCCAAAAAAGTTTTTATGCCTATAGAAGTATATTCATCGTACAACTCGCTCGCAAGTTCTTCGTTCAAATCCGCCTTTGTGACGAGAAGTATCGGATGCGCATTTTGTTTAAAAGCATAAACAGTCAACTTGTCAATCAAATACCTGTCAAATCGCGGTTCATCAATCGATTGAACTATGAGAAATATGTCGATATTTGCCGCTTTCGGTCTTATAAATTCGTTTCTTCTCTCCGCAACTTCTATAATCGTGTTGTTTTCGGTGGACTCGTCATAATAAACAACGTCGCCCACCAAAAGCTTTACGACTTTTTTTATTTTCCCGGGACTGTGAAGAACAACTTCTTCGTGTTCTTCGTCAATCCCCGTAAAAATTCCACCTGAAACACTTTTAATAATAGCTTTTTTCATTATCTTTGTTGAACCGTAAATGTTTCCGCAAATTCGTCATTTATATAAAGTTCCAAAATTTCACCGACCGGTTGATCCTTAAGATTTATATATGCGACCTCTTCGTCTTTTGAGAAAGTGTTTTCATAAACCGTTTCACGATTGCCGTCGACAACCTTTACAAGTTTTACAACGCTTTCAGCTACATCTGACGGAAGTGGAACAGCAACGCTGAACTTAGTTGTGCTTACTTGAGGTTTTTCCGGTTCCGCCGGCTTGTACTCAGGTTTGTTTTCCTCAAGTTGCGCCTCGTTCGGTTTTTCTTCCGGATTTTCTTCATTCTCTTCCGGCTTTTCTTCCGGTCCCTTTGAGACGTTAAGTTCAATAGTGTCTCCATTTTCAAAAGTTTGATTTGCTTCTGGCGATTGAGACAAAACTCTGTCCTTTTCCGTTTCTTCGGAAGCTACATAAACTGCGTCTTTAACAATAAGCCCCTTTTCTTCAAGCATCTTCTTGGCATCTTCGAAATTCATTCCCAAAACATTCGGCACAAGATTTTCCTCTGCGCCCTTTCCGTTTGAAATCGAAAGATAGAGTGTATCCCCTTCCGTAATCGACGAACCCGCAATCGGGTTTTGTGCCAATATTGTGTTTTCTTCTGAATCGTCGTCGACATAATCAACTTCGATTTTTAAGCCGAGTTCTTTTACCTTGGATTCGATTTCTTCGAGTTTCATTCCGACGTACGAATCAAGTTTCGTCGCCTTTGAATCCACATTTAAAACTACATAAACAGTGCTGTTTTGTTTTACAGTCATTCCTGATTGCGGATCTTGACTTAAAACTCCGTATGGCTTTGAGGAATCAGTCGTTTCACTCTTTACTTCGAATTTAAGTCCCATATCTAGAACAGCTTTTCTTGCTTCCGCTTCGGTCTTTCCGATTAAATTCGGAAGTGCGATTTCTTGAACGATTGAATCTTTTTGAATTTGTTTTAGTTTAGTAAATCCGAGATAAAGTCCCGTCGTCAAAACAAATGCCGCTAAAACACCCAGAACTATTGGAATAATTCCGAGTTTCTTTTTCTCGCCGTCGACATAGTCGTCGTAATAATCGTCATCGTCATCATAGTAATCATCATCATCGAAATCATCGTCATCATAATCGTCGTCATCGTCGTAGTAGTCGTCGTTTTTATTTATTTTTACTTTTTTATTCTTTTGAACCATCTTGTCAATCTCCGCAGTCGGAATAACTCTTGTTTGGTCGAGCGAATCGTCAATCACATCACTCGGCACAAAAGTTCTCTTTGAGCCTGCCGTGCTCTTTAAATCCGTGATTATTTCTTCGACGTTTTGATATCTTTCCGCTTGTTTTTTCATAGTGCACTTCAAGACAACTCTTTCCACGCCTTCAGAAATATCTTCGTTCAGCTCTCCCGGCGGTGTTATGTCTTCTTGAATATGCTTCATCGCAATCGTGACCGGATTCTCGCCGACAAACGGACGTTTACCGGTTAACATTTCATAAAACACAATTCCGAATGAATAGATATCCGTCCTTTGGTCTGTAAATGCACCACGTGCCTGTTCAGGGCTGAAATAGTGCACCGAGCCGATTGCATCCATCGTAGTTGTCATCGTGTGGTTAGAAGTTGCCCTTGCAATACCGAAATCCGTCACCTTGACGATGCCGTTTTTTGAAATCATAATATTGTGCGGCTTTATATCTCTGTGGATAACTCCGTGGCTGTGAGCTTCTTTAAGCGCTTCCAAGATTTGAAGTGCAATGTCCACAGCCTCTTCTTCAGGTATAAATCCCTTTTTCTCGATGAGTTCCTTGAGCGTGATTCCGTCGATATATTCCATAACAATGAAATATACCGGCTTTCCGTCAAGCTCAATCTCGTGAAAATCATAAATACCTACAATATTTGGATGATTTAACTTTGCCGCAGACTGACATTCCATCATGAACTTCTTTACAAATTCTTCATCCTCAGCATATTCGCTTTTAAGAACTTTTATTGCAACCAATCTGTCCAGCGTGTGGCATTTTGCCTTATAAACAGTTGCCATACCGCCTTCGCCGATTTGCTCCAAAATTTCATATCTATTAAGTAAAATAGTACCAATTTCCATATTAATCTCCGATCTCTGCAATCAAGCAGGTAATATTATCTCTTCCGCCAAGTTTTAACGCTTCGTCGACAATCGCATCGACAATTTTCTGCGGACATTCATCTCTTTGAACAAATTTTTCGATAGTCTCGTCGTCAAGATAAGTCGTAACTCCGTCCGAGCAAATAAAAATCTTTTTAACATCCGTCGCATCAATTGAACCGATTGCCGGTTCAACAATCGACGAGGAGCCAAGCGCTTGTGTGATATAATTTTTCAAATCCGCTCTGTCCTTGCTGTTTAAAATTACGCCCTTTTCGATAAGTTCTCCAATCAAAGTGTGGTCTTTGGAAATCATCAAAAGTTTGTCCTTTAAAACATAAATTCTGCTGTCGCCTATATGTGCATAATAAATCTTTTTATTGTAAAAAATCGCAAGGCTGAAAGTCGTTCCCATGCCGCGCATTTCGTCGTCATTCTTGCCTTTTAAATAAATTTTTATGTTGGCTTTGTTCACAAGATCCCTTAAAATTTGAAGAATCTCATCATCCGTCTTTCCTTCAAACGAAAAGTCAAATTCCTCCACAAAGTCTCTCGCCATCTGGCTTGCAACCTCGCCCTTTTTGTGACCTCCCATACCGTCACAAACAAGAAAAACATATAGTCCGTTTTCATTTTTGATTAAATAAGCGTCTTCGTTGTTCGGCCGAATTTTACCGACATCGCTTTTAGCACTATATATCATTTAATAATTCCTTTCCTTGTACTTGCGTCTCAATTGACCGCAAGCTCCGTCAATGTCCTTACCCCTACTGTTTCTAAATGTTGCGTTCACTCCGTTTGATGTGAGTAAATCGCAAAACTCCCTCGCGGCATTTTTCTTGCCGCCGTCACTGTATTCCTTAATCGGGTTTAATTCCAAAATGTTCACGTGCGCGTGAATACGTCCTGCAAATTCCCGAATCCTCTTCGCATCGCCCGGCGAATCATTCTCCCCGCCTATTACCATATATTCAAATGAAATCCTTCTGTTCGTCTTTTCGTAATAGTATAAAAGAGCATCCATCACACTTTCTATATTATATGCCCTGTTTATCGGCATAAGTTTACTTCTTTCCTGATCGGTCGTCCTGTGGAGCGAAAGTGCAAGAGTTATTGGAAAATCATAATCCGCAAGCGCTCTAATTTTTTCAGGTATTCCACAAGTTGACACCGTGATTTTTCGAAGCGACTTGTCGGCGCCACGTTCATCGCTGATAATTTTTAAAAACTTAACCAAGTTTTCAAAATTGTCGAGCGGTTCCCCCTGGCCCATAATGACAATGTTTTCAATGCGCCCGTTTTCCTTTTCAATTTCATAAATTTGTCTAAGCATTTCGGCTGCAGTAAGGTCTCTTGCCTTACCGCCTTTGGTGGATGCACAGAAAACGCATCCCATATTGCAACCGACTTGCGATGATATGCAGATGGATTTTCTGTCCTCATAAGCCATATAAACCGCTTCGACAATCTCTCCGTCCGGAAGTTCGAGCAAATATTTTATTGTGTCGTCAAGTTTCGATATCGCTCTATGAATTATTTTTACTTCCGTAAGTGCGCATTCGTTTTTCAGCTTTTCGCGCAAATCCTTTTTTAAAACTGTAATCTCATCGAGCGATTCGGCTTTGTTTTTATGGATAAATGAAAAAATTTGTCCGGCTCTATATTTTTGTAGTCCATGTTTTTCTACAAATTCTTCCATTTCTGAAAAATCCAAATCATCTAAATAAATCATATTATCTCACTTTTAATAAACTTGCAAAGAAACCTTCGTGTTCATCATTTAACATAAATGTCTCGTTCCACAAAACTTCCATTCCGAGTTCCGACTTCGCATATTCGAGCACATCCTCGTTTTCCTGTTTTAAAATCGAGCAAGTCGAATAAATAATATATCCGTCATCTTTCACATAGTTTTTTGCATTCGAAAGAATCTTTTTTTGTGTAACGTTTAACTCATCAATTGAATTTTGATGAATCTTGTATTTAAGCTCGGGTCTTCTTCTTATAACGCCGCTTCCGCTGCACGGAACGTCAGCGACAACCAAATCATAATTTCCGCCCTCATATTCCGTCGCATCCGAAAGTTTTGCAATGACATTGCTTAAACCCCAAGTGTTTATATTTTTCAAAAGAAGGTTCACGCGTGTGTCGTTTATATCCCCGGAAACAATTTTCGGAGAGCCGAGCGCATCCGAAATGAGAAGTGTCTTCCCTCCCGGTGCTGCGCAAAGGTCTATCGCAGTTTTTATATTTTCTTTTTCGATATTTGAAAACGCATTTCTTATAAATGAGGTCGAGTAGTCCAAAATTGCAACGTCACCTTTTTCAAAAAACGGTTTCAAGGCTGCGTGATTGAAATTTTTAATAAATATAAAATCTTCTTTTTGTGTATATTCCATCGAATTTTCATCAAGAACCTTTAGAAGTTCCGCTTCATTTCTTCTCACATACACGTGAACAAGCGGACTTTCAAAGCTGTGTTTTAAAAAGCTTTCAATTTCCTCATCGCTCAAATTCACTCTTAGAAGTTTTAAAAATTCTTCGCTCACGGAATATTTTATTGAAAAGTCCGAGTTTTCTATATCTTTTAAAATTTTATCCTTCTCTCTTTGCACACTTCTCAAAATTCCGTTCGCAAAACTCGCCGCACCTTTGTGAGTCTTGTTTTTTACCATCTCCACAACCTCATAGATTGCGGCATACGGCTTTATATTTGTGTAAAGAAGATGATAGATACCGATATAAATCAAAATCCTTACTTCGTCTTGAATCTTGTTTTTCTTCATATTTGAAAAACTGTCCAAAATATATTGAAGTGTGATTTTTCTTTCAATCACTCCGTAAACCGTGTCCGTAATAAAAGGCATGTGTTCGCTTTTCACGCGTCTAAGTGCATCGTTTGAAAATCTCCCGTTTATAATCGAGTCATACAAAACATTGTAGATTATTTCTCTGTCGTTTGTCGGCGTTTCTTTTTTAACTCTCTTTGCCATCCACAAATCCCTCTAAACTATTTCCAAGTAAAAATGACTTCGCATCCATTCTCTTCTTGCCCGGTGCTTGAATATTTAGAATCTCAACCGAAGCGTCACCCGCTCCGATAAAAATCCTTCCCTTGTCACATTGGATTTCACCCGGCGCAAGATTTAAATCAGAAGTCCTTGCGTTAAAAAACTTATAGCGATTTGACTCGATAAAAGCAACCGCGCCGATATGCGTTGAAAGACTATTTATCATATTCTTCACATCGACCGCATTTTTCTTAAAATCAATAATTGTGTCATCTTTTAAAATCTTTTTCGCATAAGAACTCTCGCCTTCTTGAGGAATCGGTTCAAGTCCTTCCGAAACATCTTTTAAAATCGCATTAATTGACTCATTAGTCACATTTAAAAGCTTTTCATTCAGTGTATCAAAAGTCTCGTTCTCAGAAATATCAACTTCGATTTTTCTATAGACGTCTCCTGTGTCAAGTCCTTTATTCATCCGCATATAGCTGATTCCGGTCTTCTTTTCCTCGAGTAAAATTGCAGATTCAATCGGACTTGCCCCCCTTAAATTCGGAAGAAGCGATGCGTGAATATTTATCGGAGAAATTTTCGGAATGTTTAAAACTTCCTCACTTAAAAGTGCTCCGTATGCAACAACGAGAAAAAAGTCCGGTGAAATTTCTCTAAGCTTCGCCTTTCCCACATCGTCTATTCTGTCATATTCCAAAACTTCTATATTATGTTCAAGCGCAACTTTTTTTACAGGTGTCATTTCAACCTTGTTCCCGCGTTTTCTCACCTTATCGGTTCTAGTGACAACCGCAACGACATTTTCATTCGTGTCGATTAGCTTTTCTAAAACCGAAGCTCCAAATTCAGTTGAACTGAAAAATACAATACTACTGTTCATAATCTCCAATCATCTTATCCTTGTACAAAATGCCGTCCATGTGATCAATTTCGTGACAAAGTTCTCTCGCAACAAAATCGTGTGCTTCAAACTCCACATCTTCGCCATCTTCAGTCACATATTTTACTTTTACATAAGTCGGTCTCGGCACAATTCCACGTCTGCCCGGAATTGAAAGACAGCCCTCAAGGCCTTCTTCTTCACCGCTCGACTCGACAATTTCAGGGTTTATCAAAACCATAATATCGCCGTCTTCGTTGTCCGGTTCCGGGTCGATAACGATTATTCGTCTTAAGATTCCGACTTGAACTGCAGCAATTCCAACGCCTTGTTCGTGAAACATAGTTTCCACCATGTCGTCTATGAGTTCATAAATCTTATCGTTTATTTCCTTTACCGGCTTTGAAATCTTTCGAAGAATCGGGTCACCGTCAATTCTTATTTTTCTTATTGCCATAAAATCTCCTTACATCATATTTATAGGGTCCACATTTACTGTTATATCCCCTAATTCCAAACTGTTTATATAATCTAACATTTCGTTTAATAGCTCCGGTCTCACCTTCACCATAAACTGCCATCTGTAAACTCCATTGATTTTTGAAATCGGACAAGGATTTGGATGCAGCACAACCGCATCAATCCTCACTCTTTGGAGTTCCAGATAAACCTTATCATAAATATCCTTTAAATCATTATATGTCTTATTATTGTCCGCCCCTTCATTTTTTAGAACGATTATATTATAAAATGGCGGATACTTAAACTCATCTCTTATCAGTATTTCTTTTCTATAGAAATCGGTGTACGACGACTTTACGCTGTAATCAATTGCATAGTGATCCGGTTGATAAGTCTGAAGAATCACTCTGCCGTCTTTGTCACCTCTCCCGGATCTGCCTGCAACCTGTCTAATGAGACTGTAGGTCCATTCGGGTGCTCTGTAATCTTGAATTCTAAGAGCCATGTCCGCCGCCAAAATGCCGACAAGTGTAACATTTTTAAAGTCAAGCCCCTTTGCAATCATCTGCGTGCCGATCAATATGTCAATCTTTCCCTCGTTCATTTCGTTGTAAATGTTCGAGTGCGCATTTTTTCTTGCAGTCGTGTCTCTGTCCATCCTTTGCACTCTCGCATTCGGGAAAGTCTTTCTCGTAATATCCTCGACTTGCTCGGTGCCGATTCCGAACTCTTTGATTTTCTTCGAGCCGCAAACCGGACAGCTTTCAGGATATCTTTTCGTGCGACCGCAGTAGTGACAAATCAAAAGATTTTCTCGCTTGTGATATGTCATAGAGACGTCGCAATGCTCACATTTAATGCTTTCACCGCAGCTTCTACATGAAACCGAGCCGAAAAATCCTCGCCTGTTTAAGAAAAGTATAACCTGTTCCTTTTTTTCGAGATTATCCAATATCGCTTCATAGAGTTTCAAACTGAAAATCGAAGTGTTTCCTTCGTTCAGCTCTTCGCGCATATCCGCAACTTCAATCTCAGGAATCGGTCTGCCGTTCGCCCTCTTGTCAAGTTCATAAAGACTGAAAAGTCCTTTACTCGACTCGAAATAGGTCGTGATTGACGGAGTTGCACTTCCAAGAAGAAGTATCCCGTCGTCTTTTTTTACTCTATATCTCGCGACATCAACCGTTTTATATCTCGGAGTTTTCCCCGAAACATATGAACTGTCGTGCTCTTCGTCAATTATTATAATGCCGATATTTTTTAGCGGACTAAATACCGCACTTCTCGCTCCGACAACTATTCGAACTTCCTGGTTCTTTATTTTCATCCATTCTCTGAATCTTTCAGTTTTATTTAATCTCGAGTGGATGATTGCGATATCTTCCTTGAAACGCCCTTTAAATCTCCTCACCGTTTGCGGAGTAAGACCAATTTCAGGAACGAGAATAATCGCATTCTTCCCTTCTTTTAAAACCTCTTCAACCAATTGGAGATAGACTTCCGTTTTACCGGAGCCCGTAATTCCGCGAAGTAAAAAATTGTTTTGCTTTTTATTTCTATATTCGTCCAATATGCCGTCATAAACTCTTTGTTGGTCGGCATTTAAAGAAATTTTAAGATAAGATTCGCTCTCATCTTCGAGCGCCGCGACTTCAACTTCCACTACTTTTACCAAATTCTTTTTTATAAGCTGATTTATGACGCTGTCGCTCACGCCGAAAGTCGATTTCAGTTGAGCTTTCGTGTATTTCTTTTTTTGTATTTCTTTAAAAATTTCTTCCTGTCTTTCAGTCAAATCTTCCGAATCTTTTCCGGTTGGAATCAAAACTTTCTCCGTTTTAATCTTCGGCTCATTTTTCAGTTTAAAAAACTGTCTTATAAGCCCCTCGTCTTCCCACTTCAAAAGCTTTTCTCTGTTTTCTCGGATTTTCTTCTCATCGATTAGAATATCATTTGAGAAAATACCCGAATCATCGAACTCAGTGTTCTTTTTATATCCCGACAAAATCGAGTCAAAACTCACCGGCGGAAAAAACAGTTTCAGAGAATCCACAAAATTCGCTCCGGTGATTTTCGAAATATAACCGGCAACATCGGCGTCGTCATCATTTATAAACGGCTTGTCATCGACAACCGAGATGATGTCCTTCAATTTAAAATCAAATTCCGGCTCCTTGTCGAAAATCTCGGTTATTATTGCCGTCAGCGGTTTGTTGCCCCTTCCGAACGGAACAATAACTCGCTTGTATTTTTTTATCTCGCCTTCAAGATTTTCAGGAACCGTGTAACTGAAAGATTTGTCAAGTGCATCGTTGCTTTTATTAACAACAACACTGATATACATTAATTTTGCTCCTTAAAAAAATCGAGAATCGCATCTGCGATAAGACTTTTATCCATTCGAGGGACTTTCTTTTCTTCTCCGTTTTTTGAAATCATAATTCCGTTATTTTCTTCCGAGCCGAAAACATTGTCCTTCAAAATATTATTTATAAAAATCATATCCATTCCCTTGTTTTTGAGCTTTTCCAATCCGTATTCATACGCATTTTCGCTCTCCGCCGCAAAACCGATTACCTTTAAATCGCCCTTGTCCGGCTTTATCGTCTTTAAAATGTCCGGCGTTCTCTTCATCTTAAAAGTCAGAGCCTCGCCTTTTTTAATCTTTTCATCGTGATATGATTCGAATTCATAATCAAGCGGCGCCGCACTCATTATAAGAAGTTCATTGTCGCCCATTCTCTTTTTTATTTCCTCGAGCATATCCTCTGTCGTTTCGATTTTTATATGATTTATCTTTTCATTCTCCGGCTTTTTATAGCTTATATATGTGACATTTGCACCTCTTTTTATGAGACTTTCACAAATTCTTTCGCCCATCTTTCCGCTCGATTGATTTGTAAAAATTCTTACCGGGTCGAGTTTAGAAATCGTAGGTCCCCCGGTCACAATAACATTCATTCCGCTATAAAAATCGTCTTCCGCATTTTTAAAATAATCATAAATAAAATTATAAATCTCGTCCGGCTCTCTCATCTTTCCGATTCCGACGTCGCCGCAAGCAAGATTTCCGCTTACCGGCTCGATTATAATATATCCGATTTCTTTGAGTCTTCTTAGGTTCTCCTGATTTATCGGATTCAAATACATATTTGTATTCATTGCAGGCACAATAAAAACCGGACTTTTCGTCGCACTTATCGTGCTCGTCAAAAGATTGTCCGCCATACCGCATGCAAGCTTTGCAATTTCATTTTTTGATGCCGGCGCAACAATAATCATATCCGCTTTTGAAAGATAGATGTGCGGAATTTCATCGTTTATATTTTGAAAACCGTCCGAGTAAACTCCGTGCCCTGTAACTCCGTTAAAAGAAACGGGTGTTACAAACTTTTGTGCAGCTTCAGTTAATATCGTTTCTACAATCGCACCTTTTTTTCTTAGTAAACTTGCAAGATATATGGATTTGTATGCCGCAATGCCGCCTGTGACAGCAAGGACTACTCTCTTGCCCTCAAACATTATTTACTCTCCTCGAAATCTATCTTGCCTTCCTTCATCTCTTCAAGCGCAATTGAAATAGGATTTGTTAAATCCGTTTCCACTTTCTTTGGAGAACCTGCAACCAATTGGCGTGCTCTCTTTGCTACCACCATAACGAGTGTATAGCGGCTTTCATTTTCACCTATAACTTTTGTCGATGGATTATACATCTTTTTCACCTAACACTTTCTCTTTAATATATTTAAATCTCTTTACTCTATGTTTTTCTGCATCAATAATTGCCTTTATATTTTGCACCGCTTCATGAACCGTGTCGTTCACAACGAAATAATCGTAGTCCGTAACAAAATCCAGTTCTTTAAAGGCATTAGTCATTCTAAGATTGATTGCTTCTTCTGTTTCAGTATTTCTACCGACAATTCTATTTTTAAGTTCGACCATGCTTGGCGGAAGAAGCATTATAAATACAGCCTCATCATAAACTTTCTTAACTTGAAGTGCCCCTTGAACGTCTATCTCAAGTATTACAACTTCGCCGTCTTTAATCTTATCAAACACAAATTTTTTCGGAGTTCCGTATTTGTGTGCATGAACATTCGCATGTTCCAAAAATTCTTCATTTTTTACCATTTCTTCAAATTTTTCGTCGTCAACAAAGAAGTAAGATTCACCGTCAACTTCGCCCGGACGCATTTCTCGAGTAGTTGCAGAAACAGACATAACGACATCGTTAACTTCTTTTAAGAGCTCATCACAAACGGTTCCCTTACCGACTCCAGACGGACCCGAAATAACCAATAAAAAACCTTTTGACATCACATTCCACCACCTTTTCATACTAACTCCTTTGTCTATTTTTATTCTACTTATATTATATAGGATAGCAATTACATAATCAACAAAATATTAAATTTCCTTAATATTTGCTGTAAAATTCAAAATCTTATATAATATAGAATTGAGGTGATTTTATGAGCATGAACGGCGTATCACTATATGCTTTGAAAAATGAAATGCATGAAAAACTTTTGAATGCACGAATAGATAAAATATATCAGGAAAACAGAGATATCATTATATATCTTCGCAATAAAGGCGAAAATATGTCCTTATATTTTTGTTTTTCCGCGGACAATCCTGCTTTTTATCTTACAAAAAATAAATTTGACAATCCGAAAGAACCACCGATGTTTACGATGCTTCTTAGAAAATATCTGACCAACGGAAAAATTTCGGGCATAAGGCAAATCGGTCTCGACAGAGTCATCTCAATTGATTTTGATACCGCCGGTGATGTTTTTGATTTGGATAAGGTTTCTCTCAATTTTGAAATTATGGGAAAATATTCGAATTTGATTTTATATGAAACGGAAAGCGGGAATATTTTGGATGCACTCATAAGAGTTTATCCTGATATGAGTAGCGTTCGACTTGTCCTTCCAAAAGAAGAATATACTCTTCCGGTGAGTGACAAGAAAAATATTTTAAAAATGGATTTTGAGGAAATAAAAAAAGTGCTTGAAGAAAATTCTCTTCAACCACTTTCAAAATCGCTCTACAGATATTTCGAAGGATTTAATCCCGACATTGCACTCGACATTTTATTCAATTTAAATTTAGATGAAAATATTAACTTTTGGAGTTTAAAAGACGAGGATAAAGATAGAGTCATAGATGAAATCATTTTGATTAAAGAAAAGATTTTAAATAATGATTTTACACCGACCGTTCTTTTAAAAGACGACAAACCGTTTAGGATTTTGCCGTTTGACTCTCCGCGTCCACACGATAAAAAGATTTTCGACTCGATGAATGAAGCTGTAAAATTCTTCTACGAAAATCGTGCTTTTTTAAAACTGCAAACTTCAAGAATACACGAACTCGAAAAGAAAATTACAAATAAAATTGAAAGTCTTGAAAGAGCGCTTGCAAACAACCAAAAAGATATGTTAAAAGCAAGCGACCGCGAATCTATAAAACTCAAAGCGGACCTGCTTGCAGCAAACATTTATAAAATTAATAAAGGCGATAAAAAAATCACCGTGAACAATTTTTATAGCGAAGACAATGCCGAGATTACTTTAAATATCGATGAAACGCTTTCTCCGAAACAAAACGTCGACAAAATGTACAACAAATACACCAAGCTTAAACATACGGAAGAAGTTTTAAAGAGGCGTATTCCGCACATAAAAAATGAGATTTATTATTTAAACAGTGTGCTATTAAATTTGAGACAAACCGAAACCATCGACGAGATAAATGCGATAAGAAAAGAGCTCATCGACGGAGGATATATTAAAGTGAAAAGCAAAAATAAAATCCGCGAGCCGAAACTTAAAATGAGAGAATTTAAATCGCCGAGCGGACTTCTTGTGCGCGCCGGACGAAACAATGTTCAAAACGACGAACTCACAAACAAACTCGCGCACAAAGGCGACCTTTGGTTCCACCTTCGAAACGAACCGGGTACACATGTGATTTTATCTTCGGCAAATGAAACTGTTACTGAAGAGGACATTGTTTATTGCGCTTCCCTAGCCGCAGCTCTTTCCGGAAAAACAATAAAATCCGACATCGACTACACCGAAGTAAAAAATGTAAAAAAAATACCCGGTGCAAAACCGGGGCTTGTAACATACAAGGACTTCAAGACAATTACTGTCGAACCAATTAAATTATAACTATAAATCAGTCGTTTTATCGAGAGATAAATCGGCTTTTTTTAACGCTTCTTTCATATCATCGAAAATCGGCGCTTCAATTTTTATTTTTTCTCGAGTGAGCGGCTCGAAAAATTCAATCGAATGCGCGTGAAGCATCTGTCTTGAAACATTTATTCTTTCGCGCTTCATTCCATAAACTTTGTCGCCTAAAACGGGAAGATTCTCCGAAGCAAGGTGAACGCGAATCTGATGAGTTCTTCCGGTGATAATTTTCACGTCAAAGAGTGTGAAAAAATCATTTCCGTCCAACTTCTTTACAATAGAAACCGCTCTTCTTCCGCCTTCAACAATTCCCATCTTGACTGGATTTTTACTTCTTGCAATCGGTTTATCTATTGTAAACTCGTCGCTCTTTGAAACACCGTTTGAAATTGCGAAATAGTGCTTCTCGAGATTCTTTTCTTGAAAATCTCTTTTTAAAATCGCATGCGCTTCATTGTTTTTCGCAAAAATTATAACGCCGCTCGTGTCGGCATCAAGTCTGTGCACAACACCCGGTCTTGTTTCATCTTCCCCGTCGCTAAGTTTATAACCGCGATCCAAAAGCCAATCCACAAGAGTCGGCCCGTTATAACTTTTCGCACCGTGAACAGCAATAAAAGGCGGTTTATTTAAAACAATAATATTTTCATTTTCAAAAAGAATCGGAACCTCGATTCCTTCTGTGCTGGGTTTTTGCTCTTCGGGAAATACGATTTTTACAATATCATTTTCTCGCAATTTATAATTTTGTTTTTCTTTTTTCCCATTAACAAAAAAATTTCCGTCTTTTATAAGCGACTGAAATTCCGAACGCGAATCAAATCCAAATAAATCGAAGTACTTATCAACTCTGTTCTCATCATTTTCCAAATATGTTAAATTAACTTCTCTCATATTTTAAAACACTTATTAAATAAACGATAACTGCAAATGTTACATAAATATCCGCAAAGTTAAAAACCGGAAAATCATAAACATTAAAAATTCTAACTGAAATAAAATCTACAACATATCCTTGAACAACTCTGTCTATAAGGTTTCCGATTGCTCCCGAAAATAAAAGAATCGACGCCCAAACTTCAAGCGTGGAAAGTGATGAATAATATTTATAAATAAAAAATGCTAAAAATACTAAAACAAAAACAGTCACAACTATAAAAAATGTTTGCTTGCCGTCGAGAAATCCGAATGCCGCTCCTCTGTTTTCAACATAGTCGAGTTTAAACCAATCAAAAATTTTTATTGAATTGTGAATTAAATATTTGGATGCCGCGCATTTAGTAACCTGATCCAATACAACAAATAAAATTACAAATAAATAAATCAACTGTAAACCTCCCGACGTAATTTCACTTTTAAGTTGTCACTTCCCGTTCGCCCCACTACTTCGTCAACATAAACTCTGCCGTATCCACGAAGAGAAATAAGAGCCGGGAGTTCGATTTGTTTGTCGCCTCTCGTAAAAACTCTGTAGTCGAGTTTCATCATGCCCTTAGATATCATTGACGTCGCAATATTTCTTTTGATATTATAAATTTTCGCAACAATTAAATCCGCGCGAAGAGATGCTGCAACAATAACTTCCGTTGTCTTCTCCGATTCCACAACCTGAAGTCCTTCGCCATCGACACTGTATAATGTCACGCTATGTCTTCGTATGTCCTGAAACTGCGACAATAAAAATGATTCAACGGATTTTCTGACACTGAAATAGCACGCGTCTTTATAAAATATAATATCGCCTATCGTTTCTCTCTCAATGCCCATGCTCATAAGTTTGCCCAAAACATCCTTGTGTTTTACATCGTCAAACTTCGAATCAAATGCAAGCACGCTCATATAATCACTTTCAACAGGTTCCGGCAAATAGTCGTTATAAATTACACCGATACATCTTTCTGCATTATTGAAGGCACCGAAAAAAGAAACAGACACTCCATCGTATTTGTTGACAATCGACACCAACATCTTTTGCCAAAATGGATCTAAAAAATCTGTCTCTTCGTATGAATTTCTTCGATTTGAAATGAGAACCTTTTCCTCGAGTATCTTATAATAAGACACCTCTTCCTTATTCAGAAAGGATAATTCTTCTACCAAGAATACAAGCCGCTTTCAAGAATTTCTTCTTTTATTCCTTCAATCGCTACATCCTTCGGTGCAAGAATGAAAATGTCTTGTGTGACTTTTTGAATTCTGCCTTCTATGGCATAAATTCCGCCGTTAATGAAATCAAAAACTTGTCTTTTGAGTTCCGGTTCCAAATGTTCAAAGTTAACGACAACTGCATCATTTAAAATCAATTTGTCGATAATCTTAGGTGCATCGTCATACTTAAGCGGATCTTGAATTTGAATTTTAAACGGGGTTGCACCTGTTCTAGTTGTAACAACTGATCTTTGCGTTGCTACGCTTGGTCTTGTCGCAGGTGATTGAGTTGTAGTGAAAACCTTTTTTTCAGCAACAGGTTTTTCATCCTCTACAAAATCTTCTTCATATTCTTCATCCGTATCCGGAGCGACGATTAAATTTTTCATCTTATCTAAAAAGCTCATAGTTCCTCCTTATCTCTTTCCAAAAATTCTGGTTCCCACTCTTACAAGAGTAGCACCTTCTTCTATAGCTATTTCATAGTCGTGACTCATACCCATAGAAAGAATCTCGCCGGAAACATTACTTATATTATACAACTTTAAACGCTCAAATTCCAGTCTCATGCGTCTAAAATCTTCACGAATTATATTTTCATCATCCACATTCTGTGCAACGCACATTAAACCTCTAACTCTTACCGAGGAATATTTCCCGACTTCTTCAACAAACTCCGGCAATTCCTCAATGGATACTCCGCCGCGGTTCGGGTCCGAAGTCAAATTTACTTGAATCAATGTGTCCGAAATAATATTCTTCTTTTTCGCCTCTTTGTCCAAAGTTTTGAGTAAACTCTTTCTGTCGAGCGAATGAATAAGTTTCACCTTATCTATTATATATTTTACTTTATTTGTTTGCAATTGTCCAATCATATGAAAATTTACATCTTCGGAAAATTGCGGAAGCTTATCGACAAGCTCCTGTACCTTGTTTTCTCCAAGAATAGTTACGCCTGCTTCAAGTGCTTCTTTAATCTTCGGCACTTCAATATATTTACTGACAGCGCAAAGTGTTATGTCTTCGGGATTTCTTCCGGCTCTTAAAGCGGCTTTTGCCATATTTTCTCTAACTTCATTTACATTGTCCTTTATTGTCAAATAACCACCTCCAAAGCATTATCTAAATTCATTTCTAATAAAAATTTCGCCAATCAAATCCGGATCCGGCCTTACAACAACATCCTCATAATATTGAAGAGTCATTACATCTTCGCCTTTCACCTTTATCATTCCCTTTTCATTGCCCTGAGAGACATAACTCTTTTCCGCTTCTCTTTTCAAAAGATTGACCGGTCTAAATTGAATTACTCCGTTTACATCTCTTGCCAAGACTCCGACAACTCCGTCTTTTTTTATAAGACTGCCCGTCGGAACTATGAGAGCCTTCAACGAGTCGAAAATGACATTGATTTTTCCTTTTCTAATTTGATATATATCTTCGATGTGACTGTTAATAAAAATACCGGCAACGCCTTCTTTATCATAGTCCGCAGGTACAATTGCGATTCCTTTTCCGAAAGTATTCAAGTTGTCGATACTGTACGTCACGTATTTTCCGTCAAGTTCTTTAAGTCTGCCGTTGTTTGGTGCATAAAACATTGCAGTCGTTTTAAAATTGTCGATTATTTTAAAATCTCTCGAATAACTTTTTACAATCGGTCTGTTTAAAATCGACTTGAACTCTTCCCTCGACGTCAAATATAAACTCTCATTGTTTAAATCTTCAAAACCGTCGAGCGTATAACTTATAATTCCGGGCGGATTCCAAATAATTTCTCCAGCCATATGATTTATTTGATTTGTTATATTCGCCTTTTCCTTTTCGAGGTCCTCAACATTTATTTGACCGACACTCTCGTTATTTTGATAAGAAAAACTACCTACAAGATCGACCGCAAGACTGTAATTTTCGTTTATTATTGAACGTCTAAGCTCCTTGTCTATATCGTTTATTTGATTTTTATAAATCGAAATTCTGTCATTTATATCCTGAAGCTTTTTCGAAAGAAGTGCGTATTCGTTGGAAGTTGTCTTTCCGGCTTTGATTTCACCGAATCCAAGACGCGTTCCCTCGTCATATCTAATAGCTCCATTCACACTTGACGCATTGAACGGTGTTTCATCTTTTAAAAGCACAAAGTCCGTTTCAATTCCGTCATAATATATGGTTTCAACAGGCGTGACAAACTTTCCGCCAACCGCCATAATTTTCGGCTTTACAACAATCTCAAGAAAAATAATATAAATAAGCGAGATGATTACAATCCAGCTGATATAGTGCCCTCTTTTATTTACCGAATTTTCACCCACTATAAAACCATCTCCTCTAAAAATTCATGTTTCTTGCTTCTCGTCATAAGTTCGAGTATTGCCTTGTGCGGATCTTTGTTTTCATAGATTCCCTCATAAATCGCTTCAGTTATCGGCATTTCCACATCATATTTTTTTGCAAGAATGTGTGCCGCCTTTACAGTTTTGAGACCTTCGACAGTTTCTCCAACCTCTTCCTCAAGTCTTTCAACAGGAACCCCGTCTCCAATAAGAACGCCCGCCCTGAAATTTCTAGAATGCACCGAAGTTGCAGTAACTATAAGGTCTCCCATCCCTGCAAGCCCCATAAATGTGAGCATATTACATCCCATCTTTTTTCCAAGTCTTGAAATTTCAACAAGTCCTCTTGTTATAAGAGCCGCTCTTGCGTTGTCTCCTTCATTTATACCCTTTAATATACCGGAACCTATCGCAATTACATTTTTTAATGCACCCGCGACTTCAACTCCGGAAACGTCGGTGTGAATATAAACTCTGAAATATTCATTCATAAATAAATCTTGCAAATCTTTTGCGATTTCAATATCATTAGAGCATATAACAACAGTCGTTATCATCTTCTTTGACACTTCTTCGGCGTGCGAAGGACCGCTCAAAACGGCATATTTATTGTGAGGACAAACTTTATTCGCAAAATATTCTCCCGTTTCACAATTTTCGATATTAAGCCCTTTGGAAACATTCAAAAGTACAGTTTCTTGTGAAATATAAGGCTTTATTTCAAGTAAAATCTCCTCCATTTTTTGGAACGGAGTTGCCAAAACCACAAGATCGCAACCGCTCACGGATTTTATATCATCTGTAAGCTTTATATTGTCCGGAAAAATAAAATCCTTCAAATATTTCGGACTTCTTTTATTTTTTAAAATATATTCCTTTTGCTCTGAACTTCTCATATACAGAGTGACATCGCGGTTATTTTCGGAAAGCACACTTGCAAGAGCAATGCCCCAGCTTCCTCCGCCAACAATACACGTCTTCATTATTTCCCTCCAAAACGAAATTGGTTTTCCTCTCTTCGGATTAATCTTTTTATATTTGAATTATGCCTGATTATTGCAAGAAATATAATTCCTACAATCGCGACAATTTCAATTTTCTCTAAAACATATGTGTGAATTATAAAAACCCCGGTTGTAAAAACCATAAATATACTTGCAACAGAAACATATCCGGTGAGAATTGCAAGACCTGAAAACACTGCCAAGCCAAACGGAAATGCGTTTAAAAATAAAAATGTAAAACCGCCCGCAGTCGTCGCAATACCTTTGCCTCCTTTAAATTTCATAAAAACCGGATAGCAATGACCAAGCACTGCAAAAAATAGAGCTACAACCGGATATCCCAAATCGTATTTCTTAAAAATGAACGATACAAATACGCCTTTAAAAATATCCAAAATCGCAACCGGTAGTCCGAGTTTCCATCCATAAACTCTGATGACATTAGTTCCTCCGGCATTTTTGCTTCCTTTATTCCTCACATCTTCATTTTTAAATATTTTAACTAATAGATATGAAAAGCTGACACTTCCCATAAGATATGCAAGTAAATAATAAAGATATTCCATTACTCTCCCCTGTTTTTATAAACTATCGAAATAGGAACTCCCTCAAAATCATAATTCTTTCTTATAGAGTTTTCCAAATATCTCGTATAAGAAAAGTGAGTAAGTTTCGTATCATTTACATAAAATATGACAACCGGCGGTGCGGCGCTTACTTGTGAGCCGTAATAAATTTTAAGTCTTCTCCCCTTGTCCTGCGGAGTGACGTTCATTAGTATCGCATCCGATACAATCTTATTTAGAACTCCTGTCGGAATTCTCTTGTTATAGTTGTCATACACCTTTATAACCGTGTCTATAAGTGTGTCTACACGTTGCCCCGTCTTTGCAGAAATAAATACAATCGGCGCATATGGCACATACTGAATCTTGTTTCTGATTTCCTTTACATAGTCCCTTTGGGTAAAACTGTCTTTTTCGACCAGGTCCCACTTGTTTATCGCAATGACGACGCCTTTTCTGTTTTCAAAAGCATAGCCCATAACTTTCGTGTCCTGTTCCGAAGGTCCCTCGACCGCATCGATTACAAGAACACATATATCGCTTTCGTCAATTGCGGAAAGCGTTCTTATCGCAGAAAATCTTTCAACTTTTTCCGTAATTTTTGATTTTTTACGAAGACCTGCCGTATCAATTATTCTGAATTCTCTGTCCTTGATTTCTACAAATGTGTCTATGGAATCCCTCGTCGTTCCCGGAATATTTGTAACAATTGCTCTTTTTTCGCCCAAAATATTATTTAAAAGCGAACTCTTTCCAACATTCGGTTTTCCAATGAGCGCAACTTTTATTTCGTCAGGATTTTCTTCGATTTCTTCATCCTTCGGGAAAAATTTAAAGACCTCTTCAAGTAAATCTCCGACACCCGTTCCATGTTCAGCAGAAATTTGAACCATATTATCTATACCAAGTTCATAAAAATCATAGAAATTATCCTTTGATTCTTTGCTGTCGAATTTATTTATCGCCAAAACTATATTTGAGTTCATTCTTCTAAGCATTGAAAGTATAGTTTTGTCCGTCGATGTGAGGCCTGAAACTCCGTCGACTATAAAAACAACCGCTACTGAAGATTCAATAGCCACTTCCGCCTGCTCAATAATCTCCGGCATAAAATCGTCGTCGCTTTGCGGGTCAAGTCCGCCTGTGTCAACGAGAAGAAACGGTTTTCCGAGCCACTCGGCTCTTGCATAGAGTCTGTCCCTTGTAACTCCCGGAGTGTCTTCTGTTATTGAAGATCTGTTATTTGTAATTCTATTAAATAAAGTGGATTTGCCGACATTCGGTCGTCCAACTAAAGTAACTATTTTATCTCGCATATAAACTCCTCCACTTTTATTATATCATAAAACGTTTCAAATATAAACGTTTTTAAGACTTTATGTACAAATAAAAAAATGGGGATGTGCTCCCCATAATTTTTATTATTTATATAAAACGTGTGCGTCGCAAAGAGCTTTTACTCTTGCTTTCATCTTGTCAACATCGTGACCTTCAACAAGTGTGTCGGCAATAATGTTTCCAACTTCCTTCATATCTTCTTCTTTGAATCCTCTTGTTGTCATTGCAGGAGTTCCTAGACGAATTCCACTTGTAACAAATGGAGATTCTGTTTCGTTTGGAATTGTGTTCTTGTTTGCAGTAATTCCAACTTCATCAAGCAACTTTTCAGCTTCTTTTCCTGTGAATCCTTTTGATTTAACATCTACTAAGATCAAGTGGTTATCTGTACCACCTGAAACCAAACGGAATCCTCTTTCAAGAAGTGTGTCAGCGAGAACTTGTGCATTCTTTATAACTTGTTCTTGATATGTCTTGAATTCAGGTTTCAATGCTTCGCCGAATGCTACAGCTTTAGCTGCGATAACGTGCATCAAAGGACCACCTTGTGTTCCCGGGAAGATTGCTTTGTCTATTGCTTTTGCATATTCTTCTTTTGTAAGAATTGCTCCGCCTCTTGGTCCACGAAGTGTCTTATGTGTTGTCGTTGTTACATAATCCGCATATGGAACCGGTGACGGATGAAGACCTGTCGCAACAAGTCCTGCGATATGAGCCATGTCTACCATTAGTCTTGCTCCGCAAGCGTCAGCAATTTCTCTGAATTTCTTGAAGTCTATAATTCTTGGATATGCACTTGCACCCGCAACGATAAGTTTCGGTTGTTCTTTCTTTGCAATTTCCATAACTTCATCGTAATCGATTGTTTCAGTTTCTTTGCTTACTCCATAGGCTGCAAAATCGAAATATGTTCCAGAAATGTTAACAGGTGAACCGTGTGTCAAGTGTCCGCCTTCTGATAAATTCATACCCAAAACTTTGTCTCCAGGTTTTAAGAATGAAAAATATACTCCCATATTTGCATTTGCACCAGAGTGAGGTTGAACATTTGCGTGGTCTGCTCCAAACAATTTACAGAGTCTGTCTCTTGCAATATTTTCAGCCACGTCTACGACTGAACATCCGCCGTAATATCTCTTTCCAGGATATCCTTCAGCGTATTTATTTGTTAGATAGCTACCCATCGCTTCCATTACAGCTTCTGTAACGAAGTTTTCACTTGCTATAAGTTCGATATGTGATTGTTGACGTTCCTTTTCTTCCATGACGACATTGAAAATGTCCGGATCTGAGTTCTTTAGGTTTGTTAAATCCAAAATAATACCTCCTTTTTGCTTCAGTTATAAGAAAATCCTATAACCCTACCTCTAATTATAACACTAAAGTCCGGTTTATACAACCTGATTTAAATGTTTACTCAATTAAATTTTTTTATTGTCGCAAGTATATTATTCTTTTTATATTTTTTATCACCCAAGTGAATTATAAAAAACCCGATAAGAAGTCCGATAACCGCAACCAAAAGTGCATTCATCTCGCTCATATTCATTAAAAAAGCTCCGAGAAGTCCGATTAAAAATCCTGCAAGCGGAATTAAATAAATAATCAAGCTCGCTTTCATGGATTCGCTCTCTCTAAATTCAATTTGCACGGTTTCTCCGATTTTCGCATCGATTGTGTTTTTGACTCTCAAACCGTGAAATGCACTCTCGCAGCTTCCACCACAATGGTCGCAGTTCCCACCGCAACCTGAAACTCTTTTAATTTGTACTTCGGCCTCGTCTCCATCTAATTTAGAAACTACTCCAAGTAAATCCATATAATCACCTCTTAATAATGTCACTAATAACTTCCGACACTATTTTTATACCCATAAAATTCGGAGAATAACTTATTGTGCCGACAAATCCTAAGTTTTTATCAACAGAAACGGTTTCCCCCTCATAATATGCGACTTTAGTCTTGTCCTGATATCTCTTCGGAAGATTTTGTCTTAACTTCTTCGCAAGCGGACAATAACTCGTTTTTGAAAGTTTCTTTATAAACAATTTTGAAATATCTGTTCTATTTCCTGCGCCCATCGCTGACATAAACGGAATTTTATTGTCAACGGAATATTTTATTATTGCGCACTTCGCGTCCACGTCGTCGCACATATCGATAATGTAGTCCGAGTTCTTTAAAAATTCATCCACATTTTCATTTGTAAGCGGTTCTGCAATCGTTTCAATCTCCGCGTGCTCGTCGATATCCAAAAAGCGTTCTTTAAAAACTTCAACTTTTTTTCTGCCTTCCGTGCTTATTAAAGCGCCCAATTGACGATTTCTGTTCGACGCATCAAACACGTCTAAGTCTATTAGTTTTAGATGAGAAACGCCTGCTCTTACAAGCATTTCCGAAGCAATTCCTCCAACTCCGCCCAAGCCGACAATTGTTATTCGGCATGAGTTAAGTTTTTCGAATGCTTCGTCACCGATCAGAGCAAGCGTTCTTATATCCTTAGTTTTCTTCATTTGATTCTGTTTTTCTTACGTCAAGGTGCACTTCATCAAGTTGTGCATCCGAAACGGTTGAAGGAGCGTCTGTCATCATACATGTTGCACTTTGTGTCTTAGGGAATGCAATAACGTCTCTGATGTTCGGAGTATCTGTGAACAATTGGACCATTCTGTCGAGTCCAAGAGCGAGACCACCGTGTGGAGGTGTTCCGTAGCTTAGAGCTTCAATCATAAATCCGAATTGCTCTTGAGCTTCTTCTTCTGTAAAGCCGATTGCTTTAAACATCTTGTCTTGTAGGTCGGAGTTGTTTATTCTTATTGAACCTCCACCCATTTCTTCCCCGTTTATAACAATGTCGTATGCCTTTGCATAGCATTTGTCAGGTTCCGTGAGCATCTTGTCTTCGTCTTCAAATCTCGGACTTGTGAACGGATGGTGTTCCGCAACATATCTGTCCGATTCTTCATCATATTCAAAGAGTGGGAAGTCTACAATCCAAAGAAGTTTGTAGTCTCCCTTCTTTAAAAGTCCCATGTCAGCTGCAAGTTTATTTCTCAAGTTTCCAAGTGCTGCACATGTGATTTTAAATGTGTCGCAAACAATTAAAACGACGTCACCTTTTTTCGAACCCATAAATTCAAAAACTTTATCTTTTTCTTCTTCAGTGATGAATTTATCGATTGAGCTTGATTTTTCATCGTCGTATCTCAAGTGGATAAGGCCCTTTGCTTTGAAATCTTTTACAAAAGATTCAAGCTTTTTCATGCCTTTTTTCGAAATGTGTTCATCTCCACCCGGAACATTTATAGCTCTGATTCTTCCACCGTCCTTTATTGTCGATTGGAAAACATTAAATTCGCTGTCTTTAAATAAATCATTTAAAGTTTTAAGTTCCATTCCGAATCTTAAATCCGGTTTGTCTACTCCGTAGTTTTCCATAGCATCGTCAAATTTCATTCTCATAATCGGAAGTTCAATGTCGACATCGACCATTTCTTTAAAAAGTTGTTTAAACAATTCTTCATGAATTGAAATGACATCGTCCACGTCAACAAAACTCATTTCAACGTCAACTTGAGTGAATTCAGGTTGTCTGTTTTGTCTCAAGTCTTCGTCTCTGAAACATTTTGCGATTTGGAAATATCTGTCCATGCCTGCAACCATCAAAAGTTGTTTGTAAATTTGCGGACTTTGCGGAAGCGCATAAAATTCACCCGGGTGAATTCTTGACGGTACAAGATAGTCTCTTGCGCCTTCCGGTGTGCTCTTTCCTAAAATCGGGGTTTCAAATTCGTGGAAACCGTGTTCATAGTAAAAGTTTCTTATGATGTGCATAAGTTTTGATCTTTGCATCAAAACATTTTGCATTCTCGGTTTTCTCAAATCGAGATATCTGTATTTCAATCTTGCTTCTTCTTTTACATTGTCGTCGTCCTTGATATAAATCGGCGGTGTGTTTGAAACGTCAAGGATTTGTAGTTCGCTTGCTAAAATTTCAATTTCCCCTGTCGGGAGTTCTTCGTTTTTGCTCGAACGTTCACGAACTGTTCCCTTTACAGCAACAACATATTCATTTTTGAGTTCCTTTGCGCTTTCAAAAAGATTTTTGTTCTCTTCATTGAAAACAACTTGCACAATTCCCTTCAAATCTCTCACGTCTGTAAAAATAAGTGAGCCGAGGTTTCGGCTTCTTTGAACCCAACCCATTACGACGACTTCTTTTGATATATCTTCTTTTCTTAAGTCTCCGCACATAACGCTTCGTCTTAAGCTTCCCATTCCTCTCATAAAAAATCCTCCTTAATAATCTAATCTACATTATAATACTATTGGCAATATATTACAAATACTTATTTACAATTTCTCTCTTATTTGCATTTAATTCACCCAAATGCTCTATATAATAAATGACATCTCTGAATCCGAAAACTCTTCTACAGTCCAAATTCTCATCCACAAACTTTGAAACTGCGCCCATTCCGAAAGCCAAGACATTATTCTCGTCGTTCATCGAAAGAATATTAAAAATATTTTCTTTTCCTTCTTTTGAAAAACCTATATTTTCAGCCTCTCCCACCTGGCGCTTTTGTCTGTAAAGATAATACGGTCTGTATGCGTTCTTTCGAAGAATATCATAAATATTTCTTCTATCGATAAATTCATCGTACGAAAAATCCACATTCTGATTTTTGATTCTACTTCCGGTTTTAAGTGCAAGTGAATGCACCGTAATATTTTCAGGCTCAAGTGCAATGAGTTTTGAAAGTGTGTCCGTCACATCAGCCACGCCTTCTCCTTTAAAACCGACAATCATATCCGTGTTTATGTCTATGTCGTAGTTTTTTGCCCTTTCAAATGCTGAGTATATATCCTCAACGGTGTGCTTTCTTCCGATTGCGTCGAGAGTCTTTTGTTGCATCGACTGCGGATTTATACTTATTCTTGAAACGCCTTCGCTCTTTAAAACCTCAAGAAGCTCAGTAGTTATACTCTCCGGTCTTCCCGCTTCAAAAGTTATCTCTACCAAATTTTTAAATTTTTCATTTATTACTGACAAAAGTTTTTTTGTCTTTTCAATGCTCAAGGTCGACGGCGTTCCGCCACCGATATAAAGACTGCATGCTTTTTCGGGAGGTAAAATATCATAGCCGTCCTCGATTTCTTTCAAAAGCGTTTCGAAATATTTATCCATCCATTTCCCGAATTTGTCCATTGTCATGACCGAAAAACTGCAATAGTTGCATCTCGTTTCGCAGAAAGGGATGTGAATATAAATCAAATGATTGTCCTTGTATCTAGTCATCGTTTTGCGCTCAATCGCATCGATTTCTTCACACAATGCAACTTTGTCGGAGCGCACATGATATCTAGTAGAGAAAATCTCTCTTCCGAGTTCATTTCCATACTGCTTTTTTGTCCAATTGAAAAAACTTACCGGACGAATGCCCGTGAGTGTTCCCCAAGGCAATTCTTTTTCAAAAGTTTTCGATAGAATTTCATAAATTAAAACTTTTGTCGCACGCACTTCGTCGAGCGGAGCAATTTCAGCTTCCCCTTCGTCCAAAAGTTTCTTGTCTTTAAAAAGCTTCAAATGAATCGAATCGTCTTTTTTTGTTATTTCAAAAAGAATATCTCCCTCATATTCATCAAAAGGTGTGTAGTCAAAAAATGCCTTTATCATTTCCTCCCATGTTCTGTGAGGAGAGATGTTGTTGCATTTAATGTCTATCATTATACCAAACCTGTGATATATGGATTGTTTTCAACTTCAAACTTCATTGTGGATTCCGGTCCGTGTCCAGGATAAACAATGAGTTTTCCATCAAATGTATCTCTCATTTTTTTGAGCGATTCATTTAGATGCGACTGGTTTCCCGAATACAAATCGCTCCTTCCAACGCTTCTGTTAAAAAGTGTGTCGCCAGTAAATACCATTTCATCGTTGTAAAGACAAACGGAACCTTCTGTATGGCCAGGCGTTGCAAGAACTTTAAGTTTTATATCTCCAAACGCAAGTTCGTCTCCGTCGTTAAAATAGTGGTCACATTTTAAAGTCTTCGCTCCGACAAGAGTCGTTTTTGAAAGATTTTTTTCTGCATCTTCAAACAAATCTCTTTCCTTTTCACATCCGTAAATCGGAGCGCCGGTAATCTCTCTCAAATCATTCATGCCGGCAATATGGTCGAAATGCCCATGTGTAAGAATTAATGCAAGCGGTTTTAAGTCGTGTTCTTTAAGTAACTTTTCAACTTCGTCGGCATCGCCGCCGCAATCTATAACGACAGCTTCTTTGTTGTCATCATATAAAATATATGTGTTTGCGCCATATATGCCTAGATTTTTCCTCAATACGTTTAAACTCATATAATACCTCCAAATAGAATAAATACATTATTATAATTATAACATAATCGTCTCAAAATATACAGTAAAAAGCGAAAACTTAGACATATAACTGAATTTCGTGTATAATATAAATGTTAATTCTACATAAGGAGGAAGGTTATGCAATTTTCGGAATCACAAATAAAAGCTATTGAGCACGTCGACGGACCTTGTCTTGTGCTTGCAGTTCCGGGCGCCGGAAAAACGACGATACTTATTCAAAGAATTATAAATCTCGTTAAAGTTCATGGCGTGCTCCCTTCCCAAATACTTGCGCTCACATTCACGCGCGCATCCGCAAACGATATGAAAGAAAGAATTGAAGAACTCGGCGACGACATAAAAGTTCAAAACATAAAAACCATTCACTCGCTTTGCTATGATATAGTTTCTCTCATGTGTCAAAAGGAAAAGAAACGTTTCAGAATGATCGAGGACAGGCGCCTAGGAAGTCTAAGATTCGACATTTTAAATCACACGAAGATGCGACTTGAAAAAGCTCCGCTCACGATTGAAGAATATCGAAATCTTTTGAGTGCAATAAGCAATATGAAGACTCTCGGCTCTCCGGCATCTTCCGAAGACCGCGCGATGATTTTAAACAATTTCGAAGAATACTACAACGACTATGAGAATTATAAATCTAAAAAGGATTTATATGACTTCGATGACCTTCTAATTGTTGCGGACAAACTTTTAAAAGAAAATGCGGAAATAAGAAACCATTACAAAAATAAATTCAAATACATCTCTCTTGACGAAGCGCAAGACACTTCAAAAATTCAGTGGTCAATCATAAAAAGCCTCCTCACTTCAAAAGAAAATCTTTTTGCAGTTGCGGACGACGACCAAAGTATCTATCGTTTTCGCGGTGCAAACCCGGAAATGCTTATGCGCTTCGGCGAAGAATTTAAAAATGCAAAAATCATTTATCTCGAAACAAATTATCGCTCGAGATTTGAAATCGTAAATTCTGCATCGAAACTAATAAAAAACAACAATATCAGGTACAAGAAAAATATATGCGCCGACAAGGACAAGTCCTCGACTGTAAAAGTGCGAATAATGAAATCCCGCAAATCGCAGTACGACCACATTATAAAGACGATTAAGGATATAGACGGTGAAGTTGCTCTGATTTATCGAAACAATCTTTCCGCAGTTGCGCTTATGGATGCGCTTGACCGCGAAATGATTTCGTTTGAACTCAAAGACCACAACATCGATTTTTTCAATCAAGTCGTATACAAAGATATAACGGATATTTTAAAGTTCTTTAATGACTCGTCGGATATCGAAAGCTATTCAAATGTCTATTTTAAACTCAAGGGTTATATCTCGAGAAAAGAGATAAATTCCATAAAAAATACGCCCGGTGAAACATATTTCGAAAAGATTTACAACAATTTTGAAGTGCCTTCATACAAAAAAGAGCTCATCGAAGAGCTCGAGTATTCAAGACGCGCGCTTCTCAAAAATTTTTCGAAAAACGGTCTTGACATTTTGCTAAATCACTGCGGCTATCTAGATTATCTAAACCACTTCAAGCGTTTAAACAACCGCGGGCTCGAAGGATATATGAGACATTTCAGAACCCTTAGAATCATTTCAAACAGTTGCAGAGATATCGAAGATTTTTTGAATCGCCTTGAGGACATCAAGAATATGGCGGTACGAGAAAGTAGAAGCGAGATAAAACTCATGAGTATGCATGCTTCAAAGGGACTCGAGTTCGACACAGTTATACTCTTGGACCTTTTAAACAGCGAGATTCCGGGCGAACACATAACTAAGAATGAGCTGGAAGAAGAACGCAGGCTTCTCTACGTCGGAATGACACGTGCGAAGGAAAATCTTTTTATGTATGCATATAAAAATGACGGCAACCAAGAATTTAAAATTTCCAGATTTTTGGATGAACTTAAAAGCGGAAAATAAAATTAATTTCGCCTCAAATTTTTCATTTCATAAATAGTTTTACAATTTAAATTACGCAATAAATTTTCCATAAAAACAACTCAACAACCAAAAACCGGATTGATTTTACTCAACCCGGTTTCTTTTGTACATAATCTATATATTTTTTGTATCCCTATTACTTGTTTTCACTAGCTTCTTCGATTTTCTTTGCAATTTCTTGCGGAACTTGTTCATAGCGAACGAAATCCATTTCAAACGATCCTCTCGATTGAGTCATTGCTCTCAAATCGATTGCGTATTGGAACATTTCAGCGTGCGGTGCTTCAGCGATAATCTTTTGGCTACCGTCTCTTTGTTGTTCCATTCCGAGAATTCTTCCGCGACGTTTATTCATATCGCCCATAACATCTCCCATATATTCTTCAGGAATTGAAATTTCAGCTTTTACAATAGGCTCCAATAGAACCGGTGCTGCTTCTTCCATACCTTTTTTGAAGGCGAGTTGTGCGGCAATTTTAAACGAAACTTCGTTCGAGTCGACGTCGTGATAACTTCCATCATACAAAACTGCCTTCATATGAACTACAGGATATCCTGCAAGAATTCCATGTTCAATTGATTCTCTCAAACCTTTTTCAACAGCCGGGAAGTAGTTCTTTGGAACTGCGCCTCCGAAAACTTCTTCATCAAATACAAAGTCTTCATCACACGGTTCAAATCTAATCCAAACGTCACCATATTGACCTGCGCCGCCGGATTGTTTTTTATGTTTACCTTGAACAGATGCAACTTTCGTGATTGTTTCTCTGTATGCAATTTTCGGATTTTTCAGTTCAACATCAACGCCAAATCTGTTTAAGAGCTTGTCTTGAATAACTTGAAGTTGCATATTTCCTTGACCGCCGATTAAAAGTTCTTTTGTTTCGCTGTTTCTTTCTATTACAAACGACGGGTCTTCGTCATGTAGCTTAAACAAACTTTGAGCCATCTTGTCTTCGTCGCCTTGTTTCTTAGCATAAACAGCCATAAAGAGTGTCGGTTTCGGATATCTTAGCGGTTCATATACAATCGGATTTTCTGCATCGCAAATAGTATCCCCTGTTTCAGTGTATTGAAGCTTTGACATCGCACCGATATCACCTGCAACAATCTCGTCGGTATCAATTTGCGTCTTTCCTCTTAGATAAAAGAGTCCGCCCATCTTTTCGGTCTTGTCTTTTCCGGAGTTATATAAAACTGTGTTCTTTGTAATCTTGCCAGAGAGAACTTTAAATAGTGAAAGTTTTCCAACAAACGGGTCGACAATTGTCTTGAATACAACTGCAGAGAACTTGTCGTTCACGTCGGTTGTTCTTTCTATAATTTGTTCGTCCCAAATACCTTTTTGAGTCGGGTGATCCTTCGGACTTGGAATATATCTCATAACCGCATCCAAAATTCTCTTTACTCCGATGCCTTCCGTAGCCACTCCAATAAAGAGCGGGCAAAGTTCTCCGGATGCGACAGCCGTTTTTATACCTCTGATAAATTCTTCTTGCGTGAACGGCTCGTCAGCAAAATATTTTTCCATGAGTTCTTCATCACTTTCAGCGACGATTTCGTTCAGAGCCAAAATATATTTTTCGCATTTATCAATCAATTCTTGCGGAGCGTCTTCAACAATTCCGTCCGGACCGTCGAACTTATGATATTTCTTATCCAAAACATCATAGCAACCTTTAAATTCATCCCCGTCGCCGATTGGAATTGTAAACGGAATGACCTTGTCTCCGAGTTTTTGTTTTATAGTTTGATAGACCTTTTCAAATTTTACATTATCTTTGTCCATCTTGTTTAAAAATATAAGTCTCGGTGTGTTGTATTTTTCAACGTTGTTCCAAGCCTTTTCAGTTCCGACTTCAACTCCCGCTTGGGCGTCGATGATAATAACGGAACCGTCCGAAACTCTTTTTGCTCCATACATTTCAGCAATAAAGTCGAAATAACCCGGTGTGTCCAAGATATTGTATTTGATGTTGTTGTATTCAACCGGTATTACAGAAGTTCCGATTGAAACACCTCTACTCATTTCTTCCTTGTCAAAGTCGGAAACGGTGTTTTTATCTTCAACTCTTCCTTGTCTTGAAGTCACACCCGTTGCAAACAATGCTCCTTCGGTAAAAGTTGTTTTACCGGAGCTTGAGTGCCCCAAAAGGGATATGTTTCTGATGTTATCCGCAGTATATGCTTTCATGTTAATCCTCCTTATTTTAAGAAAAATAATATATTTGATTTATAAAACATTTCGAAATATAAATATATGCTATGTAATCTAAATCACATTTTTCTTATTAGTTTCATTATACCACATCCAAATTTTAAAATAAAGGTATTTGAATGACTGAGTTACATAAATTGAAATTTTTTTGTAACTAAATAATATATACCCAATAAATAAAAAAATAAAAGACTTCAAACGAAATCTTTTATTAAATAAAATCAGAAAAATATTTTAAAATATATTCCTTTGTAATATTGTCCTTTCTAAGCTCCTCTTTCAAATACTTTACAATCGAATCGTCATTTATATTGTGTGCTCTTATGATTGCATTTCTCTTTACAATCGAGCGTCCTCTCCAAAAAAATGCCTTTTCGCCATATTTATTTTTAAACTCTTTGTTGGATAGCGTAAACAAATCCTCATAACTCATCTCGTCGCCCGATAAAAATTCACTCATGCCTTTCGGTTTTTCGAAATTATACGGACATACTTTTTGACAAATATCGCATCCATAAAATGTTTTAATATTTTTTTCAAGTTCCGGGTCCGGTGTTTTCGTTTGAGTGAGATGTGAAAGACATCTCATCGGGCGAAATTCCCCTTCTCTTATTGCAGAGGTTGGACACGCTTTTATACACCTCGAGCAATTTAGACAAATCGGCTGTTTGAATTTGCTTATATCATACGGTATAAATTTTTCAAATTTCAAATCTGTGAGCACATATCCGATAAAGAAAAAACTTCCAATATTCGGATTTATCAAACAACCGTTTTTCCCAATAAAACCAAGCCCAGCTTCAATCGCAAGTGTACGGTCAAAAAGTGGTCCCGTGTCTGAATAACATGCAAAGTTTCCAAGACTCATAAGCTCGCTCAGCTCTTTAATCTTTTCCCTAAAAACAATGTGATAGTCCTTTTCATTTGAGCCGATTGACATGCTTCCGCTTTTTAAAATTTCCGGGCGATAGTTCATAAGTAAAACAATGATCGAGTTAAATGCGCTCATATCAAAATTGTTTTTAATTTGACTTTCATTGTAGTAGTCGATAAGCTCCGGATTGTAATCGGGCTGCGAATAATCTGACGTCGGTATTATTCCGAACTCCGTAAATCCTAAAATTTTTAAATTTTCCTGAAGTTTAAAAAGATTACTTTCCATAGATTCATTTTATCATTTTATATAAAAATTTTCCATTTCAATTTTTTTCTGATATAATGTATAATATATTTGTTGGGAGAGATTTTATGTTTTTTGATAAAAAGAAAACTTACAAAAGAATAGATTATTTTTTGATTGCGGTGGTGCTGGCGCTTCTTGCATTCGGTCTCGTAATGGTAAATTCAACAACCATGAGCTACGGTGCGGCAAAACACTCGAGCTATATGCGCTCGCAAGGACTTTCTACAATACTCGGGCTTATCGTCATGGCGATTCTTGTAATAACACCGCCTGAATTGATAAAAAAGCTTGCATGGCCAATTTATATTGTGTGCGTCGGTGTTCTTCTTGCAACACTACTTTTCGGTATAACTTACTCGGGCTCGAGGTCTTGGCTTGGAACCGATTCATTCAAATTTCAACCTTCTGAGTTTGTAAAAGTAGGACTTATCGTGTCTTTGGCGGCATTTATGGATAAAAATAAAGAAAAGTTGAACGAACCGTTTACCCTTATAAAACTTCTTGTACTTGCTTTTATTCCGGTTGCATTTATTTTAAAACAACCGGACTTCGGTACCGCTGTTGTTTTTATGGGAATTATCGCCACCATGTTTTTTATCGGCGGCATTCACTGGAAATATATTTTAATTGCGATAGGTTCCGTACTTGTCTACCTTCCGGTCCATTGGTTCAATATGGACGAGTATGCAAGAGAGAGAATCTTTGACTTTTTGGAGCCTGAAAGAGACACTCTCGGTACGGGAATGCAAGCCTATATCGGAAAAATAAGTTTGTCATCGGGTAAATTCAGAGGGCGCGGTTTGTACAACGGTGTACAAAATCAAGGAAACTTTTTGATGCTTAAGCACTCGGATTTTATATTCCCTATGATTGGAGAAGAACTTGGATTTTTAGGCGGTGCGCTGCTTCTTGTTTTATATTTTTTGCTGCTTACAAGAATTCTTCATATTTCAAGACACTCAGATTATTTTTCAAAAGTTTTATCCATCGGTGTTTTTGCAATGTTTTTAATTCATATTTGGGAAAATATAGCCATGACAATGGGTCTTATGCCGGTAACCGGCATTCCTCTTCCGTTAATTTCGTCGGGAGGAACATTTCAAATAGCAAATCTTATTAGTATTGGGTTAATTTTGGGTATAAAGTATCATGAGGGGACAAACAATATCTCCTCCGGTAAAAAAATAGACAGTCTTTTGACATAGAAAGGAGAAGTTATGATAACATATGAAATGCTGTTGGAATCAGCAGTTTTAAATGACATTCATAAAAAACAAGATTCAAAAATATCTTATTATACTGTATGTCAGGATTTGCGGGACCTATGCCCTGCCACTTCCAAAATCGTAAAAACTATTATCGATTTTAAACGTCAAAATATAATTGAAGAAAAAAATGATAATAACGCAAAATATCTTACTCTTACAAATGAGGGAGTGAAATATATGAATGAACTTTCAAATGAGCTTTCAGCTCAAGTTGTAACCATGAAAAAATATTACAACCACAACAGCGATGTTAAAAACGATACAGTTATAATAAACAATGACAACTCTGTTGAGTATGCATCGTTCGGAAAAAATATAAAGGAGACGAAACTAACGGAAGATAATATTTCCGGCGGATTTGTCGAAGCCAAAGGAGGTAATGATAATGAAAAGTAAATTTCTTGACGATTTAAAACTTTCATTAAAGAGCTCCGGCGTAAAAGACGTTGCCGCAAATGAAATTACTCGTGTTTACGACGAGTATTTTCTCGAAGCGGAACGACTCGGCAAAACTTATGACGAAACAAGAGGTTCGATAGAAAATCTAAACTCCATAGTTTCAACATTTGCGCCTAAAAAAGTCAGAGAATACAAGGAAGTCGGCGACACAGTTATTAAAGAAAAAAGAAGCCTTGGCGTAATCACACTTTATGCAGTCCTATTTTTCTTTTTGAATATTTTTTTAGTTCCTGCACTCATTGCAATGTTTGGAGGAATTGTATGTATCGCACTTTTACCGCTCACATTTATTTTGGCGGCACTTGGCGTGCTTCTATACGGAAATGCTTATGTTAACGGTCACCTCATTATGATGAATCCGCTAACAAGATGGACACTACCAATTGGAGTTATAGGCCTTTCGATTTTATGTTTCGTATTGGCATTTTTCCTTTTCAAATGGTTCTTCCAACTTATCGCATGCATATTCAGCTGGCAAGCAAAATTCTTAAGGAGGTATAAGTAATGAAAAAATTTCTTTTGATTTTCACAGCTATAACTCTACTGTTTCTTGTGATTGGCGCCGTTTCATTTGGCGTTAATGACAGAGACAAATTCACACAAGCAATCAATTCCGAATATGGTGATGAACACGAAACTATTTGGAAATATCCGATCTATGATCGCATTTATGAATTTAATAACTATTTAAATGAAATAAATTCACAACTGCATGAAATAAAAGATAATATAAGCGAAAGCTTCAGATAACACAAAAACCACGAATTCAAAAATCGTGGTTTTTTCTTGCAAAAAATTATTCAAAAATGCTTCCGCCGATAAATTCTTTAATAAGTGAAGTGTTCGGAATCATCGAATCGTCTTCAATCGAAACAAAATATCTAAGCATGTCCATCAATCTGTTTGCTCTGACATAGTTTCTATCAGTCGACGGTACTTTTTCAAGAAGCGCCATAGCGTGTTTTTTTAGAACTGCAATTTCATAAAAAAGACTTGTATTTATCATTATGTCCGCTTGTTCTTGGAAAGGAAATACATATTTGTCCTCTCCCCTTCTTACATTTTCCCACTCGTTTAACGACGTCGAAACGTCACGCCCTCTTGTTCTTACGTCTCTTACCATACGCCTTAAAAATCTCACGTCAGTTGTCGAAAGTCTGTTCATCGAATCGATATTCATCGTCGTTAGCGCCGAAAGATAAAGTTTCAGCTTGTTTCTGTTCGGAACATCTTTTGACAAAATAGGATTCAGCGCATGAATCCCTTCAATTATGATTATTCCGCTGCTTCCGAGCTCATGTTTTTCTCCCGTAAAAATCGGCTTGCCTTCGATAAAATCAAAACTTCTCTTTTCTGTTTCTCCGCTTTCGATAAGTTTTATAATATCTTTATTCAGCGCCTCCATATCGACCGCTTCAATAGTTTCAAAATCGTATGTGCCGTCCGGATTTTTAGGAGTCAGCTTTCTGTCCACAAAATAATCGTCAGTGGAAATCTCAATCGAATTTAAGCCATACATAGCAAGTGCAATTTTAAGTTTTTGTGCAAAAGTTGTCTTTCCGCTGCTTGAAGGCCCACTTATAAGAACAACTCTCTTTGCCGGGTCCTCTGCAATTTTTATCGCAATATCGCGTATTCGCATATCAAGAAAGCTCTCCGAAACCAAAATCAAATCGCGACTCATGCCTTTTAAAATTTTTTCATTCAGTTCACCCACATAGTTGACGCCTATTATATGTGCATCCTTTGTGTGGTCCTGAAAAGTTTTAGCAAGTTTTGCTTCCTCTTCTTCAGTATCAATCTCATACTGTTTGTCGCTCGACGGAAAACGAATCAAAAGTCCCGGATAGTAATACGAGAGTTCAAATTTTTCAATAAACTCCGTACTCGGAACAAGCACTCCTTCAAATTTTTCCTTAAATTCGTTCATCTTATATATATTTACATCTTGAACATCGCTTGTTTCAAAAAGCTTGACTACGTCTTGTCTATTTATTTCTCTATAATAGTCCAAAGCTTTATTTGAATCCCATTTTTCCATATCTATTGCAATGTTTTTCTCGACAATTTCTCTCATTTTCTTTTCTATATTTTTTACTTCATCGATTGTGAAAGGCTCTTCGGAAGTCTTTTCCGTATAAATGGTGCTTCCGACATAGTGCTCAATCACAATATTCATGTCCGGATAAAGAGATTTTATCGCATAAGCATAAATCATTGAGAGACTTGTTGTGTAAATCCTAAGTCCGAGAGAATTTTCAATACCCAAAAGTGTTATCTCCTCGCCGGTCTTCGGTTTATAATTCAAACTTTCGAGTTCAGAATTTACCACTACACCGAGAAAATTTTTGTAGTCTTCAAATTCTCGTTTGATTATTTCAAGTACTGTTTCTCCATCTTTATATTCTACTTCTATTTTTTTCGCATCGTGCGGCATTTTAAATCTTATTTTCATATCATCACCTTTTCTTTTTTAGTCTAATTTATTTATACCCAATTCTATTCTTAACATCAAGGTCACGTAAATGTAATAAAAAAATGCATGTTTTTAATTGATTAAAACAGTGCTATTTGATATAATGTAATCATGGAGGTGATAGATTGCAACCATTAATACAGCTAAAAGACTTATCTAAAGTCTACAAAATGGGACAGGAAAAAATAGTTGCTTTGCGTCACGTCGATCTTGATATTTATAAGGGAGAATGCATTTGTCTTGTCGGACCTTCCGGCAGCGGTAAATCAACTCTTTTAAATATGTGTGCCGGACTTGAAAGGCCAACATCAGGAGAAATTTTAATAGGAAATATTCACATGGAAAATCTTACTGAAGAACAAGCCACCAGATTCAGACAATTAAATGTCGGTTTTGTTTTTCAGGCGTACAATCTTATACCGACCTTTTCAGCAGTTGATAATGTCGGACTCGGTCTCGCCTTTAAGGGTGTCCCGAAAAAAAAGAGAACACAGATGGCTGAAAAGATTTTAAAAGAAGTAGGACTCGGTAAAAGACTCTATCACAAACCTTCCGAAATGAGCGGTGGTCAACAGCAAAGAGTAAGTATAGCGAGGGCTTTTGTGGATAGTCCTAAGATTATTTTTGCGGACGAGCCTACGGGAAATCTGGATTCAAAAACTTCAATTGAGGTAATTGAACTTATGACCGACATGGTTAGAAGAAACAACAGCACTATGATTGTCGTCACACACGACATCGAAACTGCTGTATATTCTGACAGAATTATACACTTTAGAGACGGCACAATTGAAAAAATCGATGTGCAAACGCCAAAGCCGCTTCCATCAGAGGAAGTAATAAGATCAAGATTCGATACAATCGAAGAATTAAACAGCGAGATATAGTTAATATTTGGAGGAAAATATGAGAAAAAACAAATTTATAATTTTACTTATATCATTTATGATGATATTTCAAACCATAAGTGTTTTTGCTGACGAACCGACGGGAAAAACCGGTGACGGAGGAACAACAACACCGTCTACTCCCCCTTCACAGACAACAGCATCTACAATTACACATATAAGCGCAAGCAGTACTGTAGTCGGAAAGCCGGGCGAAACAAAAGAAATTCGCGCATTTGTCGACTTCACATACCCACTTAATGAAGGTGGTTTTCCGATGCTTGGGCAATATTTCACAATAAGCGCAAATGCCGATACAAAAGGTAACAACAATATTTTTATGCTGAAGAGCTCGGACGAAAGAGTTCCGGGAAGATACTATAGAGGAAATACGCTCGGAGGTTCCGTTGATTTTCAATTCACTGTTCAAATTGCAAACAACGCGCAACCGGGAACATATCCTGTCGACATCAATGTATATACAAGCGACGGACAAAGTAAAACTGTCACAACATATGTAAGAGTTGAATACGACCCAAAGCAAGCCTCGAGACTTATTTTATCCGACATAAGAGTTATCCCTCACAATACGGAAATCGAGCCGGGCGAAAAAGTCGTTGTTGGCTTCGGTATTGAAAACCCGACTGAAAATGAAATAAACAATGTTGAGGTAAAACTAGAAGGTATGAGCCCGGAAGGATTTACTCTCGAAAGAGATTTTAACGCCAAAAACTTTGACACAATTCTTCCGGGAGAAGAAAAGCGTATGAGCTTTATTCTTTCTGCGGGACCGAATGCAAAAGCCGGCAACCACGAATTTAAAGTTACTCTTTCATATTTCGACCCGCATATTGAAGGCGGTCAATCGAAAAGCGAAAAATCGTTTTTCTTGACTCTTAAAAAAGACCCTTCAAATGTTTCAAGTGTGGTTATAGAAAATCTTGTAACTCCGGCAAACACGCTTTATCCGGGCAAGTCTTCCACCCTTTCGTTTGACGTTACAAATAAGGGAAAGAAAGCAGCAAAGAGAGTTTTGATTAAAAGCCACGTTGAAGGAGACGGACTTGTAAATAAATCTATCAGCCAACAATTCATCGAGACACTCGCTCCGGGCGAAACACAAAGTTTCAGCTTCACTTATCTTGCAACACCTGCAAGTTCAACACAAAACTATCCGATTACAATCAAAGTCGAATATAGAGACGAAGACCAAGTTGAAGGCGACCCGCTAACAACCGAGCAATACTCAGGCATATTCGTTTCAAATCCTAAGAAAGACAGCACCGGCGACGGCAAAGAAGATAAAATTTCAACGCCAAAAGTTATTATAAGAAAATACACTTTCAACCCAAAGCTTCCTGAAGCAGGAAAGGAATTTTCAATGGATTTGGAATTCCAAAACACATCTTCAACGAAGGTTGTTAAAAATATTAAAATTTCAATGAATTCACCGAAAGGTATGGATTCAAAAGAAACAGCCGGTTCAAACATCTTCACTCCTGTTGACAGTTCTAACACATTCTTTATCGACAAGATTATGCCGAACGGCGTTGTTCAAAAAACTATAAATCTTTACACGGTTCCGGATGCAACTGCAAAGACATACAACGTCACATGTTCGTTTGAATATGAAGACGGTTCAAACAACCAATTCAAAGCCGAAGAAGAAATCGGAATTCCGGTTGTTCAATCCTCAAGACTTGAAATCGGTGAAGTTCAAACAATGGAATCTTTCAACGTCGGAGAAGGCGCTCCCCTTTCCGTCACTTTCTATAACACGGGAAAAGTTACGCTTTACAATATGATGGTCCGTTTTGAATCGGAAGATTTGGAAGCACAAAACTCGACTTATTATATCGGTAAATTTCTCGAAGGTTCTACCGAAAATTACGATATTCAAGTAAATGCAATGGAGCCGGGAGAGAAAAAGGGAAATATAATTTTCTCATACGAAGATTCAACGGGTAAAAAACAGGAAGTTAAAAAAGAAGTAAAATATACTGTAAATGAAGCTCCGGCTTTTGACCCGAACGCTCCTGAAAATCAAATGCCTATTGAAGAGCCGGGAACAAAAGATAAGATTTTAAATATTTTAAAGAAATGGTATTTGTGGGTTGGACTTCTTGCTGTCGGCGGAATTACATTCTTTGTAGTAAAGAAATTAAAGAAGAAAAAAGAAACAAAGGATTTGACTTTAGATGTCTAATTTAGATTTAATCAAGATGTCTCTTGGAAATCTTTGGCGCAGGAAACTGAGAACTCTTCTTACAGTCCTCGGCGTTATAATCGGCACTGCTTCAATTATAACAACACTCAGTCTGGGTTTCGGCATGAAGGAGCAAAACAATAAGCTCCTGGCCCAAATGGGACCGGTCGACGTTATAAGAGTTGTTTCCTACCCTATTTACGATCCTGAGACTCAGAAACAAAAAGATGCAAAGCCGCTTGATGACAATGCGGTAAAAGAACTTGAAGCAATCGAAAATGTGCAAGCGACAATTCCAACTTTGGAAGTTGACGGAGTCGATATTGCTTCGAAAAAGTATTCGAACTTTGCGCAAATCATAGGTGTCGACCCTGAAAAATATGCACTCTTAAATCCGGAAATGCAGTGGGGGCGTTTTCTGGAAAGCTCTGACGGAGAAGTTGCAGTATTCGGTGGAGGACTCAAACGTTCATGGTATGATAGAAACGCTAGAGGCGGCAGAATGAACGACATGAGAGATCCAGACAAAACGATTGTCGACCTCGAAAAAGATCCGATTACTATGAATATCGGTGAAAGCTATGATATGGACACCGAGCAAAGAAAATATGCAAAGACACACAAAATAAAAGTTGTCGGCGAGTTTCCGGAAGAGGATTGGGAAACTGCGTACAATGTTTATATTCCTATGGATTTTGCATTGAAACTGAAAAAAGAAATCAAACGAGAAAATGACAAGCAAAAAGCCGAAGAAACGTACGGCGGCATGGGATATAGAGACAGAAACAGCACAAGCAAGTATTCCAGCATTATTGTCAAAGTCGACGATATTAAAAATATGAGAGCTGTAGATGAAAAGATTAAGGCGCTTGGATACAATGCGCAATCAAATCTTCAAGCAACAGATGCACTGAACAAAAATGTTGAAAGCACACAGAAAATCCTTGGCGGAATCGGCGCCGTCAGTCTTCTCGTTGCAGCAATCGGTATTGCAAACACAATGGTTATGAGTATCTACGAACGCATCAAGGAAATCGGCATTATGAAAGTTATAGGCGCAAATGTTTCAGACATTAAAAAAATGTTTTTGACGGAAGCTGCTTTTATCGGTCTTTTCGGAGGTGCCATGGGCATTGGCGTAAGCTATATAGCAAGTTCGATTATTAATTATCTTTCAAAAAAAGGTAATCCTGACGAGATGGGCGGAATGATGGGAGGACTCCCTATGATGGGTGAAGGAAAAATTTCCATAATCCCAATTTGGCTGGTACTTGTTGCCCTTTTATTTGCGACTGTAGTCGGAGTTATAAGTGGATACTATCCGGCGCAAAAAGCAACTAAGCTCTCCCCTCTCGAAGCAATAAGAACACAATAAGAACACAATAAAATTAAATATAATCATTTAAAAGTTCCCTTTATCAAGGGAGCTTTTTTATGTAAACCATAATATTTGTAATCTATTCTATTTGATGATATAATTTAAAAAAGTTAATAATTTATTAACAAAATATTATATTCGGAGGAATTTATGAAAAAGAAATTTTCATTGCTCCTGGCAATTCTCATGCTGGTTGCATTAATCCCAAAAACTTTCGCTCAAGGTGAAACTGTTGAAGCTAAGAAAGCAAATCAAAAAATGACCCTCGACGGTAAAGAAGTTGAAGCTCCGTTTTACAATATTAACGGTTCAAACTATATTAAGCTTCGCGATTTTGCTGTAATTTTAAATTAAACCGAAAAGAAATTCAACGTTTCATATGACAATGAAAAGAAAACTTTTATAATCGAAAGATCAAGATCATATGAGAAAATGGAAGGCGATCTCGAGGAAATTAAAAATGAAAAGAAAAAAGCTCTTCTCTCATATAAAGACGTATATATAAATTATAATCCCAAAGGCTCCGAAATTTACGAAATCAAAGAAGCGAAAACTGCTTTGATAAACGGAAACAACTATCTTCAATTGAGAGATCTCGGTGAATTGGTTGGAATTTATGTAGACTACGACAAGGAAACAAGAACGATTAAGCTTTCAACTGATTATAAAGACGACACTTACGAAGGCTTCCTTAGAAAAACATTCACAGACGAAGAGGAAAAAGTATTCGCTTCAATCGAAAACTTCTATAATTCACTTGCAAAAAACAATAAAGACGGTATAAATAAATTTATAAAGGAACGTATAAATCCAAATTCCACAGATGAAAACAGTGCTGAATTTGAAACTAATTTGAGAAATATATTAGGTTCGGTCGGCATTAATGATATAAAAGAAGGATATAAGGTTGAAAAAGTTCTCGAAAACTATGACGACGGAAAAGGCTATATGGTTGCTTTTAACTACAGTGATTCATATGTTGCAATCGAGTATTTTTTTCCTGAAAATAAGGAATCAAACATAAAAATCGCTCTTTTAGGAAATAGCGGAAGTGATTATAGCAACGGTAGTTTGGACTCTTATTTCGAATTTTTGAATTTAAATGAAGGATTGAAAATGGCAACTGTGTTCAGTCTACACGACAATTTTGTCAAAAAAGAATATGATGCAGCTTTTATTAATTACCAAAATCTTGGTCTAAATGGTGATAAGGAAGAAATGATGAAATTCTTAAACGAAAAAGCTGTTGATCACGACATCTATCACCCGAACTACACATATAGAGTTACTGAACATAGAATCTATTCAGGAAGAAGCGTATCATACAGATTTGATTATGGAACAGGAGATCAAGTTGAATTCACATATCTCCTCGGCTCTGTTCCAATTTTACAAGTTGTTCCAATTAAAGGGAATTAATAATAAAAGGATGCAAATTTTGCAATTGCATCCTTTTATATTTTATTAAATAATTTTTCAAACAAAAATCTCTCCTTGGACAAATCCAAATGGAGAGATTTTTTATTAGTCAATTCTTTCTTCACCCCAGAAAAATATCGAAACGGTTCCGGGTCCCGTATGAACTCCTATTTGATGAAGATCATGTATTTCAATCGACTCTGCGTTTTTAAATTTCTTTTGAATTAATTTTTCCACTTCCTCAGCGCCTTCCAAATAATCTGAATGCGAGATGAAAACTTTTTTATTGTAATCTTTACCGTCGTCGGCTCTTTGTTCCATAATGTCTACAAGTGCTTTAAACGCCTTTTTGGAACCGCGCGTGTTTTTCTTTTGCACGAGTTTTCCTTCAACATCCATTCGCATTATCGGGTAAATGTTTAGGGCTGAGCCCAAAATCATCTTGGTTCTGCTGACTCTTCCACCCCTAAAGAGATGGAAAAAATCACTCAAAGTAAACCAGTGGTTCGCCCTCAATCTATTTTCCACAATCCAATCATGTATCTCGCTTGCGCTCTTGCCTTCGTTTTTCAAATCATTTGCTGCATCAAGAATAAGCGCTTCTCCGCAAGACGCGGCAAGTGTGTCGGGAACATATACTCTCTTCTCACCTACTTCGTCTTCAATAAGTTTCGCAGCCATAACGGCGTTGTTATATGTTCCTGAAAGTCCGCTCGAAAGATCCATATGGACTATATCGTATCCTTCATCAACATACTTCTTCCAATATTCATAATAGCTCATGATAGGATTGCTGGACGTTGTCGGAAGTTTTCCCTCTTTCATAGTGTCGTATAAAAATCTCGGAGTTATGGTTTCATAATCGTCCCAATACTCTTTATCATCTATAACCACAATAGTCGGAATAAAAAGTATATCATTCTTTTCGAAATATTCTTTTGTCAAATCGACAGTCGCAGCTGCCGAAAGTTTTACCGGTCTCATATATCCTCCAAAAATTAAATTATATCTCCCTCTTGTTCACATTCAATTTTAACCAGTTTAAATATCTTAAACAGGAAATAGAATACAATTATTGAACTTATAAAGTCACTCACGGAATATGCGTACCAAATGCCGTCTATTCCCATGTACATCGGCATTATATATATAAGTGGTACCAATATTAAGAGTTGTCTCAATAATGACGTTGAAGACGCGATTCTCGGCCTTTTAACAGCTTGGAAAAACGAGGTACCTGTAATTGAAACTCCAAGAAAAATTGAAGCATACATAGTTTTTCTTAGAGCAGGCGCAACCATTTCTAAAAGTTTCGGATCTGCATTTTCGTTTAAAAATATGCTTGAAATTTGATATGGGAATATCATAATAATTAAAAACACTACCACGCATATATATGTGGCATAAAGAGCGCCGATTTTATATGCTTTTGAAAGTCTTTCGTACTTCTTTGCGCCGTAGTTGTATGCAATTATAGGTTGAATTCCTTGATTTATACCGAATAGCGGCATAAAGAATATATTCGTCACTGAGCCGACTATTGAAAGTGCAGAAATTCCAAGAGTTCCACCATACTTTCTTACATTTATCGTTATTATACTTGTAACCATAGCATTTGCTATATTCATAAGAAAAAGCGGCATTCCGTTTTCAAGTATAAGAGATAAAATTTTTCGGTCAAATCTCATGTATTTCGTGTCAAGCCTCAATGTATGTTTTCCCTTTATAAAGTGCATTAAAACCCATACCATACTGACATATTGTGAAATAACGGTTGCCAATGCTGCACCTTTAACTCCCATTTTTAAACCGAAAATGAAAATAGGGTCTAAAATCGTATTTAAAATAACTCCGATAAGTATTGTGTTCATCGCCGCTTTAGAGTCTCCTGAAGCTCTTATAAAGTTGTTTAAACCGAAACCGACGATTACAGCGGGAGCTCCGAATAAAACAATATCGAAGTATTCTTTTGCATATTGGTGGTTTTCCGGAGTACTTCCGACTAAATTTAAGAGATTGTCCGCAAAAATGTAAAAAAGTGTCGGCATTAAAATTGATAAAATAAGACAGAGTAAAAATGATGTATTTAAAAATTGCTCTGCTCTTTTACGATTGCCCTCACCGAGACTTATACTCATGAGCGTGCTGCCGCCTACCGATGCAAGCATTTGAAAACTCATGATTATAAACATTAAAGGAAGTGTAACATACACTCCCCCTATTGCAATCTCATTTACGCCCTGTCCTATAAAAACTCTGTCTATAATATTGTATAATGCATTTGCAAGCATTCCTATGATGCTTGGAATCGAGAGTTTCAGAACGAGGCTTTTAATTTCTTCAGTTCCCAGACCGTAGTCTTTATTTTCCACTGATGTCTCCTGTGCAGTGAGGACATTTTACAGCCCCGATTGGAATTTCTGTTTTACATAGAGGGCATATTTTTGTGGTAGGGTCTGCCGGTGCAGGTTGTTTCTTTGCTTTCATCATTGCTTTTACCATCATGAATATACAGAATGAAATAATCAAGAAATCCAAAACAGATTGAATGAATGCTCCATACTTGAGTACTGCTGCCCCTGCTTCTTCAGCAGCTTGAAGAGTGTTATAACTTGTTCCGTCAAGCGAAACAAATAAGTTTGAAAAGTCCACTCCGCCGGTCAATTTTCCGATAAGAGGCATCAATATGTCATTTACAAGTGAAGTGACAATTTTTCCGAAAGCACCGCCGATTATAACACCGACTGCCATGTCGATGACGTTTCCGCGGTTAATAAATTCTTTAAAATCTTTTAACATAATTTTTCCTTTCCTAAATTATATTTTCACAAGTTTATTATACACCATTGGGATATTTTTTTCAATTGCTTTTAAATTTTATATATTGTATAATTGAATAATCGATAATAAAGAAAGGCTGATATTATGAAATACTATGCTGTAAAAAACGGAAAAGTTCCGGGAATTTATAACAATTGGGATGATTGTAAAGAAAACATTCACGGCTTTAAAGGTGCCATTTATAAAAAATTTGACAACGAAGAAGACGCGATAAATTTTATGAAAGGCTCTGATTTAAACGAAAAATATATGAATAATTCTACAGAAATTGGCGAAGATGAAGCTATTTTATATGTAGATGGAAGTTTTAGACAAGCTGACAATACCTTCTCTTATGGATATGTACTAATTACAAAAGACAGTGAATTTGAAGGCTCTAAAAGATATAATATTCCATCTTTGGTCTCGTTTCGAAATGTCGCCGGTGAAATTTTCGGCGCAGTTTACGGTATAAAAAAAGCGATGGAGCTAAACCTAAAAACAGTTTATCTTCATCACGACTACAGCGGTATAAGACATTGGGCTCTCAAAGAATGGAAAGCAAAAAATGAACTCACACAAAAATATCAGGCATTTTTCGATACTATAAAAAATGATATCAATGTAGAATTTATAAAAGTTAAGGCGCATAGCAATATTGAAATGAACGAAAAAGTTGATAAGCTCGCAAAAGATGCGAAAATATAAAAGTGGTAACTGTCTAAAACAATTACCACTTTTTTATAATTATATTATTGCATATAGAATAAGTGCGAGCACTATGAGTCCTGCTGCAGCAATCAGAGAATTTCTAAGAGCGTGTTCTTGCGGCTCAACATGTTGCTCCAACACATTTGATTTTATTTTTAGTATTCTGCTGTAAAAAATTGCAACGAGTGCGGAATTTAAAAACCCTTTAATCAAGTTAAAAGGTAGAATTGCAGGAACTAAAAGTTTCACAACTTCAGAGCGTGGGATGTGCATATAAAACGGAGTTACAACCCAGTTCCATAAAAGCATCACAGCTGTCATAAGAAAAGTACTTACAATCAATCCGATAACTACATTTTTTACGCTCTTCGATTTATGGAAGAAATAACTTGCCGGAATCAAAAATGCAAGAGTCGCAATAACATTCATCAATAGTCCGATGAAGCCTGTGTCGGATACAGTAACCATCTCAATAACACTTACAATAACCGTAACAATTGTCGCAGGAATTATGCCGAACATAAATGAGCAAATGACCAAAACAAAATCCTTAGGGTCATACTTCAAAAATAGTACAATCGGAAATCTCCCTACAACCATTAGTGCATAGGCAAGTGCGGCAAACATCGCCAAACTTGTCATAGTCTTTACGTTGGATATACCAACTCTTCTTTCTGTCTTACTGTTCATAAAAATAACCTCCTTTTGGGCAATAAAAAAACCCTATAAAAAGGGGATCTTCCTTTTCATCCGGACTATACCGTCGGCTCAGGAATCTAACCTGATCTGCCATATTTGGCTCGTGGGCTTTACCACCGGTGAGGAATCTAACCTACCCCTTGAAGACAAATACATTATACACCATCTTTACAATAAATGCAACAAAAAAGAGAGATTTTACTCTCTCTTTTCATCATTTTTGTCATTTTCTTTCTCATCCGTGTTTTCATTGTTATCATTTTGCTCATTTTCTTTTTCTACAACTTTTAAATCAATTGTCACGGGACTATTTAAAAAGATATTATCAGGATTTTTCTCCACTTGCAGTTCATATTTTTGAACGCCCGGTAGAGCGTTTCCCATATCGCAGAAAAGCTTCAATTTCTTTTCGTCGAAATTCGTAACCTTGCTTTCTTCCCCGCTTATATCAACCGTATACACATCATCGACACTTGCATCATCAAGCTCCAATCCTTCAGGAAGGTTTGTGAAGTGAATTTGTGATCTGTCGATTTCAACACGTCTTATTGCAAAATTGTCAAGCAAAATATTTAAATTGTATTTTACATTTTCATCAACCGGCATAACTCCCTCAGGAATATTGAGTTTTACTTCCTGACTGGTATTACCTTTAAGAGTTGAAAGGTCTATCGGCTCCGTCTCAATTGATTTCGGAATCTTCGTATCATTTAGCACCTTAAGTGTAATCGTCTTCGGCGTTATATCATAAGACCTCATATTTACAAGTGTCGGAAGTGTTCCGGTTGTCTTAAGTTCAATCGGCATAATTACTGTTTTAAAAATCGGAACTGAGATATCTATAACATTCGGAGTTGTTTCAATTGAAACCAATTCTTCGCCGTTTTCATCAACCGCTTTCACCGGATTCGAAACTGTAAAAGGCTCAGTTTTATCCGTTATATCAACACTTGCAACGAGGCTTCTCACCTTGTCCAAAACATGTTGCGGTCCCTTTATTTTTACATGAGGAGACGAAGTTGTTATGTCTCCTATGATATAATTTTCAAGCGGACTTCCGTTTGTGTCGATTTTTACAGCCATTTCACGCGTAATAACCCTGTCAATTGAAACGAGCACATCGCGTGGAGAAACGCTTTCAACCTGTACCGTTCCAGGGTTCGATTCAAACCTCGTGTCGACTCTAACTCTCGAGTCACCGACTCCGTATCCCTCAAGATCAGCTGTAGCATAAATGCTGCCTTGTCTTATTTTATCGAGATCGTTTTTCTTTCCGGATATTTTTATATTTACGAATTGCTCGCTTGGGCTTAGTAAAATCAAACCCTTTTGCTCAAGGCTTTCCATATTTTGAAAATTTACACGAACATTTCTTATCGTGATTGACTCGTTCGGATTTTCAACTCCCATTACATAGCTCCACAAAAGGATTGCAATAACAAGCGACAAAATTTTGGCAAGCATATTGTTGTCTTTAAATTTATTTAAATTTGTCTTCTTCACCCTTGTCCGCCTCCTCTTCAGTTGTAATGTTTTCATCCTCCGGTTCCTGTGATTTGAATTCATTGATAAATTTATTTAAAATTCCGCCTTCTTCAGGTTTCGGATTATAAATATCAATCAATTTCTTTCTCAATGTATCTTCGTCCAAGTATCTCGAGATTTCGCCCGATTCGCATGTTGAAATTGCTCCCGTTTCTTCGGACACAACCACAACAAACGCATCACTCTTTTCACTTATGCCAAGAGCCGCTCTATGCCTTGTTCCCAAGTCTTTCGAAAGCCTGTTGTTGTCGGTTATTGGAAGAAAACATGCCGCCGCTTTTACAATTTCCTTGTCAATAATTACGGCGCCGTCATGCAAAGGAGTGTTCGGGATGAAAATATTTATAAGAAGTCCCATAGAAACATAGCCTTCGATTTCGGTTCCCGTTTCAATAACTTCCCCAAGTCCGGTTTTTCTTTGGATGACTATAAGTGCCCCGATTTTTTGTCTTGAAAGCGATGCACACGCCTGTACAATTTCTTCAACGGCAGGATTCACCTGTCCTGCCTCCAAATTTTTAAATCTCGAGCCTATCAATTGCGACCTTCCTATAAATTCGAAAGCTCTTCTTATTTCCGGTTGAAAAATAACAACAAGAGCAATAAGTCCTGCTCCCAAAACCCAATCCAGGAGCCATCTTAGAGTGTAAAGTTTAAACCAGCCGGAAAGCTTTGTGACAATGAGAAGAACAACAAGCCCTTTTGCAAGTTGTTCCGCTCTTGTTTGCTTCACCAATTTATAGGTATTATAAACAATAACCGCAATTATAAGGATGTCGATAACATTATTAAATTTAAAATTTAAAATTGTGTCCTTAATGGAACTCAAAAATCTAGCTCCGTCCATTTCTACTCCTTAAAATTAGATAAGTGTTTTAAATTCTTCCAAAAATTCCTTAAACATTTGAATTGCGTCTTCAATTGGTTGCGGACTGTTCATATCGACTCCCGCTCTTTTTAGAACGTCGATAGGATCCATTGACGAACCGGATTTTAAGAATTCAAGATATAAATCTCTTTCCTTTTCTCCGCCTTCCATAATTCTCTTTGCAAAGCTTAATGCAGCAGAGATGCCCGTAGCGTATTGATATACATAGAAATTATAATAGAAATGCGGAATTCTTGACCATTCATATTTTATAATTTCATCCTTTTCCATATGCGGTCCGTAGAACTTTTCATTCAATTTGCCGTATTCTTCACTCAAGAAATCAGCCGTGAGTGAGCCGTTCTTTTCAAATTCTTTGTAAATCAAATCTTCGAAAATTGCAAATTGTGTTTGTCTGAAAAGTGTTCCCTTGATTGTATCCAAGAAGTGGTTAATTACATACTTTCTTAGGTTTTTATCGGTCCACTTGTTGAGAAGATAATATGTGAGCATGCTTTCGTTCATTGTCGAAGCAACTTCGGCAACGAAAATCGAGTAGCCGCTGTAAACATACGGTTGATTCTTGCATGAGTTGAACGTGTGCATAGAGTGGCCCATTTCATGCGCAACTGTAAATACATTGTCGAGTGTTCCATGGAAGTTTAAAAGAACGAACGGCATTGTTCCGTATCCTCCGCTTGAATAAGCTCCTCCGCGTTTGCCCGGTGTTTCGTATACATCGCACCATCTGTCTTCGAATCCCTTCTTAAGATTTTCGATATATTCATCACCAAGCGGCTTCAAAGCATCCAAAACCATATCTCTGCTTTCTTCAAATGTGAATGACAAATCGACATCGTTGACAAGATTGGAATATACGTCGTACATATACATCTTATCAAGTCCAAGCACTTTCTTTCTTACAGCCATATATTCATGAAGCGCCGGCAAATTATTTATTACAGTTTCTGTGAGCTTGTCATAAACACTTATTGGAATTGCGTTGTTGAAAAGGGCTGCTTCTCTAGCCGTATCGAAATTTCTCATTCTTGCAACTGTAACATTTGACTTGACCGTTCCTTCAAGTGTAGATGCGAGCGTATTAATATGCTTTTCAAATTCACCGTAATATTTCTTGTAAACTTCTTCTTTTACATCTCTCGGTTCTTTTTCGAGAAGCGGTACAAAGTTACCTTGTGTAATTTCAACATTTTTTCCATTTATATTAACACTTGGAAAACTCATATCCGCAACAGTGAGCATGCTGTATGATTTTTCAGAAGAATTGAATACAGGGCTTAGTGCTGACATCATATTTTCTTCTCTTTCACTCAAAGTATGCGGTTTGAATTTTAAAATATCATCAAAATATTTTTCATATGTTTTTAAGCCTTTTTCTTCTTCAAAATACTTTTCAAAATCTGCTTTTGTATATTTTAAAAGTTCAGGATTTTCAAAGCTCACAGCTTGGCTGTATTTTGAATAGAGCCCTTCAAGTCTTCCGTCAAGAGCTTGATACTTTGAATCCCTGTTGTTTTCGTTGAAACGATTTGAAATATATGTGCCGATTTTTGTAAGTAAAATTTCAAGTTCATCTTTTCTTGTCAAATATGAATAAAGAGTTTCGGCGCTTTCCATGAGTTTTCCCTTGAACTCTCTTAACTCTGAGAGCCCTGATTCAAACTCTTTCATGTCCTTTTCCAAAAGTTCTTCGTTTTCATAGAGACTCTCTAAATTCCATTTGTAATCTTTTTCGATTTCTTTTCTGTCATTAAATGTAAAATTCATAATTCCTCCCTTTTTTTGTACAAACAATATTCATTTACCGGACATTCATTGCAGTTTGGATTTCTTGAATAACAAATCCGTCTGCCATGAAAAATAAGTACATGGTGCATCTGAGTCCAAATTTCTTCCGGCAATTTCTTCCTTAAAGCCATTTCTGTCTTTTCAACCGTCTTTTCGTTTGAAAATCCAATTCTGTTCGAAACTCTAAACACATGAGTGTCGACCGCAATACCAGGCACTCCGAAACAATTTGATAAAACAACATTCGCAGTCTTTCTCCCGACTCCCGGAAGAGAGACCAAATCATTCATATTGTTCGGAACCTCGCCGTCAAACTTATCCAAAATAATTCTCGACGCCTCAATAATATTTTTCCCTTTCATGTTAAAAAATCCCGCACTCTTTATATAATTCTTCAAATCAGAAAGTCCGAGTTCCAGCATTTTTTCCGGCGTATTTGCAACTTTGAAAAGTTCTTCTGTGATTAAATTTACCCGAACGTCTGTGCACTGTGCCGAAAGAATTGTTGCAATCAAAAGCTCATATGGCGATTCATGCACAAGTTCGCAATGCGCATCGTGATGATATTCCATAAGTATTTTAGAAACTTCCTCAATTTCTTTTTTATTTAAAATATATCTTTTTCTCACAAAAACTCCTTCTCCACATCCACAATTTCAAGCATAAAATTTGATTCTATAAAATTAATCACATTTTGATAAATTTCGTCGAGATGTTTATAGTCATTTGAAACTGCCGAAAATCCGATTTCAAGTGTTGTAAGAGAATCCATACTGCCTGTTTCGGCAATCGAAATATTAAATTTATTTTTAAGTCTTTCGATTACTTTCCTTCTTATGCTTCTTTTTTCTTTCAAACTGAAAACTTCATACAGTCTGAACACAATATTAACTGCAATAACTCTCATAAAACACCTCAACCTATAATTTAATTATACCCCATTTTACGAACAAATTAAAGCAAAAAACATATTTAAATAAATATCGTTATATGATATAATTAAATATAAATGAAAGGGGGAACAAAATTGAAAAAGATACTTGATAAAGGTTATGTCCGACTTGTTGACAAAATGGGCTCAGACCTTACAATTGTCAATGCTGCAAGGGCAAGTTATGCCAAAGAAAGCATCGAAATGACCGAAAAAGACGAAAAATTGATTGCATATCTTGCAAAAAATGATCACACTTCTCCGTTTAGACATGCAATTCTTCAATTTGAAATTTTTGCACCTCTAATGGTTGCAAGACAATGGTGGAAATATATTATCGGCTCTTCGCATCTCGAAGGATGTCAAGATACAATGAATGCATGGAACGAAAGTTCAAGAAGATATATTACTCAAGAACCGACTTTCTACATTCCAAATGAAAACGAATGGAGAGGAAAGCCGGATAACAACAAGCAAGGTTCTAAAGAACCTGTTTCAGCGGAACTCGGCAAAGAATATACTGAAAAATTAAAAAAATATGTAAACGAAGGCGTCGATCTCTATGAAAAAGCAATGGAAGACGGAATTTGCGCTGAAGAAGCAAGACTCTTTCTTCCGGCATACGGAATGTATGTAGGTTGGTATTGGACCGCTTCCCTCCAATCCGTTGCTCACTTTATAAAACAAAGAATGGACTCGCACAGCCAATTTGAAATAAGACAATATGCAAAAGCAGTGAAAGATCTTGCACTTGAAGAATTTCCGCTCGGCATAAAAGCATTTCTGACTGAAGACGAAATGAACGCATAATAAAAATCCTTAATCCATCAAACCGGATTAAGGATTTTTTTGTTAGAAATTTTGAAAATTCACCTTTCTAGTAATCTCATTTTGTTTTAATTCTATAATTCCCTTGCTCACAACATCAACGATGTTTAAGTCCTCATCAATAGAAATAAAGTCACAAGAAAGACCTTCTCTAATCTCGCCCGTTATATTTGAAATCTGAAGTGCTTCGGAAACATTTTTTGAAACGAGCCTGTGTGCCGTATCAATGTCAACATTAAAATCCTTAACAAGAGTCTTTATATTATCATAAAGCCCTGAAATCTCCGCAGCTTCAACGCGAATAACTTCTTTTTTATCATTCCAAACAGGAATGCTTCCATTTGAATCACTTGAAAGTGTAATTCTATCGAGCGGTGCTTTTTTCATTACATAATCTAAAATCTCAGGAGTTTCATCTCCCGCAGTGAAGTCCGCATATCCGCCCATATTCATAAATTTTATCGCATCGTCAACCAGATTGCCGCAGTGCGTAGGTCTAAAAACTTTTATAGGAATTTCCGATTCTTCAAGAATCTCAAACACATCCTTAAGCTGCCTTTTTCCAAGCCTGCCCGTGTGCATGTGTAGCTCTCCCACTTTTCCGGAAATTAGTCCGCCAAAAAAACATTCACTCGCAAGTCTTAAAAGCTCGTGCTTGTCAAGATAGCTCGACCTGTGATCCGAAATTGCAATCTTTGAACCGATAATTTCATTTATAAAAACTATGTCTCCTTTGACTGTCCCCGTTATTGTCGGCGACGGATAGTCGTAAGCTCCTGTCAAAGCATAAGTTCTTATATTGTATTCCGAAAGTTCCCTCACCTTTTGAATCAAATTTTGAACGGAGCGTGTAGTGCTGTCTGTGCCGAGAAGTCCCACCAAAGTTGTGACTCCCGCTCTTATAATCTTTTCAAATTTTATAGGCGGAACCATTGTTGTAAAACCGCCCTCTCCGCCTCCTCCGGTCACGTGGACATGTCCGTCAATCAAACCCGGGAGCACAACTCTTTTTTCGAGGTCATACTCCGGAACATTATAATAATTTTCAATATTTTCTTCAATCTTAAAAATCTTTCCGCCTTCACATAAAATGTCAACAATAAATTCTTTTAAATTTGCATTTCTAAATAAAAACATATCTACCTCATAAAATTTCTTTCAAATCTATTATTTTTAAAATCATATTTTATAACTTCGCAATTATCAATCGGAACAATCGGCTCATAGTTGTGAATATCTTTAAGCAAATGATAAATCACAAAACCGTGACTCACAACCAAAATGTCCTTGTCATGGTCAAGTTCATTAAAAAAATCATTTAATCTTTTGAGAACTTCCGAATATTTTTCAGGAATATCTCCCTTATAAAGCTGTGGCGAATTGTAGAAAAGCACATAATCAGGCTCGTTATTTCTCAAATAATCATAAGTCTTACCTTCCCAAGTTCCGAGACCTATTTCACGAAGTCGCCTATCGTTAATGACGCCTCCCGTGTCGTGAAAACGTGCTACGATTTCCGCCGTCTTATGTGCGCGCATCAAGTCAGACGAATATATCTCATCAAAATGTATATCTTTAAGCCTTAGTGCAGCTTCTTCCGCCTGCTTTATTCCCTCTTCGCTAAGCGGAATATCCCTTTGACCCTGAAGCCTTCCCTCTTTATTGTAGGGCGTGGTTCCGTGTCGCATAATATAAATCATAGCACACCTCCAAATATAAATACTCTTATCTTATTATATTAAGTAAACACCTAAAAATCAAATTGTATATGTATTGTATTTTAGCAAATAAAAAAATCACCGTTTAAAACGATGATTTTACTTTGGTGCGGGAAAGAGGACTTGAACCCCCACGCCTCGCGGCACTGGAACCTAAATCCAGCGCGTCTGCCAATTTCGCCATTCCCGCATATATGGTGACCCATCCGAGATTCGAACTCGGGACACCTTGATTAAAAGTCAAGTGCTCTGCCGACTGAGCTAATGGATCAATGGGGTGGAAGATGGGATTCGAACCCACGGTCTCCAGAACCACAATCTGGCGCCTTAACCAGCTCGGCTACATCCACCATACAAATCTGGAGCGGGTGAAGGGAATCGAACCCTCGTAACCGGCTTGGGAAGCCGAAGCTCTGCCATTGAGCTACACCCGCGATTGATTTATTGTCAACATTTAATATTATATAATACTAATTTTTGTTTGTCAAGTGTTTTTTTAATAATTTTTACAATTTATAAAAATATTTTTATCGAACTTCAACTTTGTTTTTTCCGACATATGCAACATATGCGCCGATAAATATTAAGAGAATTCCAATGCCGCTAAATAAATCTATTTTATCTCCGAATATAAAATAACCCAATATACTTGTAAAAATAACAGTCGTATAATTGAATATACTTACCTTTCCCGCCGGTGCCATCATATATGCAAAGGTCAAAAACCATTGTCCAAGCATTCCGCAGATTCCTACTATGGCAAGACCTATAATCTCCTTTAAATTCGGTACTTTAAAGTTTCCTAGCATAAGCGGAATCATTCCGACACATGTTACAATTGCAAAAGAAAGCATGATTGTGTGACTTTCTTCTCTTCCTTTAAGCATTCCTATACATGTATATGCCATTGCGGCGAATATGCCCGATAAAAGTGCAATTATAGCATAATTATTAAATCCGCTTGCACTCGGTTTTGTTACAAACAGTACTCCTGTAAACGCAACTATCATTGATATGATGTCCGCTTTACTCATAGGTTCTTTCATTGTGATATATGCAAATATCGCTACGAAAAACGGACTGGATTTTTGAAGGACGGAAGCCTCCGCACTCGGAAGATATTTAGTAGCTTGGAAGTATAAAAATACTCCAAGCATACCAAATATTCCTCTCCCCAATATTAGTGGGAGATTTTTCTTGTCCTTATAAAGCGGTTTTTTGTTTTTTATAGTTATTGATCCTGCAACCAGGAGCATCACAAAATTTCTCATGAATACTAGTTCAGCGACAGGTATTGTTTGAGCTGTATATTTAACTGCAATCTGCATTATTGAAAAGCTGAATGCCGAAAGCAGCATAAATATAGACGCCTTATGGATCTTATCCATTAAAATTCAATACCTTTCTTTGCAGGAATTCCTTCTTGATAATGGTGTTTCACTTCAACAATTTCTGAAACCATCTTTGCGAGATCTTGGATTTCCTGCGGAGCATATCTGCCCGTAACTACTATTTCATGGTCTTCTGCTGCAGTTTTAAGCGTTTCAATCACTTCATCCATAGGTAGAAGTTCATAGAACATAGCAACATTGAGTTCATCAAGTACATAAAGCCCGAAGTCTTCGTTTAATTTTTCCTTAAATAAATCCCAAGCGGCTCTTGCTGCCTTCTTATCCTCTTCTTCAGCATTCCTCTTTATGAATCCCGGTCTTCCCATAGTGTGAACTTCCGCTTCCGGAAATCTCTTTAGAGCTTTTATTTCGGAATATTCAGTGCCTTTCATAAATTGAATGAAAAGTACTTTTTTACCGGTTCCAATCATTCTTACCGACATCCCTATTGAAGAGGTTGTCTTACCTTTTCCATTTCCTGTAATACAAAATAACATAATTCCTCCATTAATTATTTAAATATCTTTTTGTCAACAATTTCAAGTTTATTATCCAGTTCGTAAATTATCGGACTTCCTGTTGGAATTTCAAGTCCCATAATGTCTTCATCTGAAATATTTTCAATATGCTTTGTTAGAGCTCTTAAACTGTTTCCATGAGCAGCGACAATAACGTTTTTTCCGTCAAGCAAATCCGGCGCAATCTTATCTGTCCAAAAAGGCATTACTCTTTCAAGTGTAACTTTAAGATTTTCCGTGTGTGGCACAGCATCTTTGTAAATATAACGTCTATCACCGTCTTGACTGAGCGGATTGTCATTTTTTATTTCCGGCGGAAGCGTGTCATAGCTTCTTCTCCAAATATGAACTTGTTCATCGCCATATTTCTCAGCAGTTTCCGACTTGTTTAATCCTTGGAGCGCACCATAGTGTCTTTCGTTAAGTCTCCATGACTTTTCTTCAGGAATCCAAAGCTCATCGCATTCTTCCAAAATAAAATGAAGCGTTTTTATAGCCCTTTTAAGCACACTTGTGTATGCTTTGTCGAATTGAATTCCTTCATCTCTTAAAATTTTACCGGCGTGTTTAGCTTCTTCAACCCCCTTCTCCGACAAATCAACATCGACCCAGCCTGTAAACTTATTTTCAAGATTCCATAAGCTTTGTCCATGTCTTACTAATACTAATTTCATTTTTGCCTCCAAAATCCTTTTATATTCATATAATACCACATTTTTATAAGTATTAAAACTCTTTTTTGTTACAATAATGAAAAAGAGCAACCATAAGTTGCTCTTTAACACATAACATAAGTTATTTTTTCTTTGCTTTTTTCTTTGAAGCTTTCTTTGAGTTAACAGCTTCTTTAAGTGCTTTTCCTGCTTTGAATACAGGTGCAAGTGATGCAGGGATCTTAATAACTTCTTCAGGATTTCTAGGATTTCTGCCTTCTCTTGCTTTTCTTTCTCTAACTTCGAAAGTACCAAAGCCAACCAATTGAACTTTGTCGCCTTCTGTCAATGTTTCACTGACTGTTTCGAGAAATGCGTTTAAAGCTCTTTCTGAATCTTTTTTTGTCAATTCTGATTTTTCAGCGATTGCTGAAATTAATTCGGATTTATTCATAATCTTCCTCCTTATGATTGCCGCTACGAAAGAATAATTCTTCCGCTTACATCCATTTTAACCGATATAACAAATATTTTCAAGTCTTTTTACGATATTTTACCGTATTTTTTGTATTTTTTTACGGTTATAAGCCATTATTGAGCAATTTTAGTGCAAAAATCACCTCATTCATTTCAAAATAGCCTTCGTCAACAAGATTCTTTAAATTTTTATAGCTTTTGGAAAGATTCATTATCGCCGTTTTTAATTCCGGATCGATATCAACTTTATCAATATTTTTTTCATTATCCGCTTCGCTCAAAAGTTCAAGGAAATTATTTCCTTTAAAAGTTGGAACTACCAAAGAAAGTCTTATGTCCGGTTTTAAAACTCTGTCCATCTCATAAACCCTAAGCTTCTTAATCTTTTCTTCTCCCTTTATTCCGGCGCTATAAATCGCCTCTATCTCATATTCGTCGCCGTAAATTTCCATAAGAGCGAGTTTAACGTCTGAAATAATAAACTCATTCCAAAGTTGTGTTATCATAATATTGAAATTCGGATTTAAATTATAAAAATTCACATCAACCGCATCTATCAAAACTAAACCTTCACCTATGTCTATTTTTGAAGCAGTCACACATGGCTCGATAAAACTTACCGCCTCCACTATTTCAACGTCGGGCTCATCCTTTATAATATGAAAAGCTGTACTTTCAAGGATCGACGGCGCTCCCGGAACAACATAAACGGTGTCTTTTTCTTTGCTTTCTTCCAAAACTTTTTTCGCGATACTTTTATACAATTCCTCGAAATTATCCGCCTTTTCATAAAGTTTATCACAAGTTTTGTATTCAATCCCCATCTCATCGATGAGCTCGACAGTCGGGTGATGCTTGGTCCTTAAAATTACATTTGAAGAATTTTTAATAGTGTCAAGCGCCTCAAGCGTTATTCCCTTTTTTTCTCCAAATCCCAATCCAACTATTGTTAACTTCACTCTCTAATTTCCTCCAAATCTTTTTTCGTGACGGTCTTCGTTCCAAACAATATGGCGGCATAAGCTACAGCACCTACCATTACCGCAATTAATGTGGCAATGTTTGGCGATATTCTAGTGTTTAAAGCCATCCAAGTGCCATATGCAATGCCACCCATCAAAACGGATGCAATTGCGCTCACAAGCGTTTTAACGTTCAGTTTTAAGCCTATTTCCTTTTTGACAAAATATAAATCTAAGAGACCTGTAATCGTAAACGAAATTACAGTTCCTATTGCTGCACCGTATACATTTATCTCCGGTCTTTGCGTCAAAACATAGGTTAGAAATATTTTAAAAATTCCACCAATAACAAGATTTATTACAGGGATTCTTTCTTTTCCCACAGCTTGAAGAACCGAAGTATTTACATTTATAAGCATGAGTGCCGGGACTGAAATTGAAAGAATTCTGAGAATTTTTGCAGTTCCCTCGATTGCTTCCGCGCCGGTTGAACCATATAGAAGTCGGATTATCGGTTCGCTTAAAGAAAAAAGACCTATCATTGCCGGAAATGCAATAAAAAGTGTTATTCTATTTATACTGGAAACTTTCTTTTCCAGTTTTTCCCCATCTCCGAGCGTGAAAAGTTTTGATACAACCGGAATCATCGAAACTCCGAGAGCAATACCTATTACTTGTGGAAGACTTATAAGGGTTTGTGCCATACCCTTTAGCCACCCGAATCTCAAGTTTGCCTCTTCAACAGAAAATCCCGCTTTTAGTAACCCTTTCATGACAAGTCTGATATCGATTGTGTCCATAATTGGCATTATCGCGGCCCCGATTGAAATTGGGATTGCGATTTTTATAAGCTCGTTTAATATTCCCTTGGAATCCATTAGTTTATCTTTATTTGTATTAAACGAATCGCCTATTTCTCTGTTGTGTTTTCTATGCACGAGAAGCATATACATAACTCCAAGAAATGCTCCGATTCCGGCTCCGGCAGATGCGCCGCCGGCGGATGCTTCGAGTCCATAAGGTATCAAAAGATAACAAAGATATAATCCCGTTGCAACCCTTGTCCCTTGTACAATTATTTGGCTTATTGCGGTCGACGTCATGAGCTCAAGCCCTTGATAATACCCACGCATAGCAGCGAGTGGCGGACTGAATAGCATAGCCGGAATAAGCGCGAGCATCGAATAATAGCTCCCCGGATTTCCCAAGAAATTTACAAGCGGCTCTGCAAAAATCCAAAGAAGTAGTGCTAAAAGCGCGCCCAAAAATGCCATAAACCAAAATGCGACTTTAAAAGTCTTCTTTGAATTTAAATAATTTTCTTTTGCATTTTCCCTTGAAACTATTGTTGAAACCGCAACCGGAAGCCCCGCTGTAGAAATCGCAAGCATTATTTCATAGATTGGATATGCGGACTGAAAATATCCAATACCCACATCTTTAATAAGAGCGGTCATCGGTATTCTATAAATCGCTCCGAAAATTTTTACAATTATGCCTGCCAAGCCAAGTATCGCAGCATTTTTTCCAATTGATGATTTTTTATTTTGATTCATAAAAACCTCTTTTAATAAAAAAACCGTGAAAAGTCACGGTTCCTTAAATTCAGTGAATTATTCTTCTTCCTCTTTGTTTTCTTCACCAACAACAGGTACATCACCGGCAGCTGTTTCAGTGGATTCTTCCTCTTCTTCAACTTCTTGTTGTGGTAACAATGAACAAACAGGTTCATCTTGGTCTACCAAGATTGTAATTTTGTCATTCTTAGCAATTTCTAAGTCCTTAACATAAATTACATCATCAATTTGCATTCCTTCAACAGGTATTTCAATTGTATCAGGTAAATCTCCAGGTAAACATTCGATGTGAAGTTCGTTTAACGATGCATTGAATACAGATGGTTGTGCTTTAATGCTGTCACGACCGATAAATTCAATAGGAACTTCAACTTTGATTACTTCGTTCATGTTTATGCCTTGGAAATTAACGTGTAGAATTTGGTTCTTGAACGGATGTCTATCGATTTCTTTAATAATTGTAGGATGTGCTTGACCTTCAACATTAACGTCAACGATTGATGTTCCGCCTGCTTCTCTATATACAATTTCAAAATCTCTTGCTGATATCGTAATAGGCAACGTTTCTTTGCCTTTTTCAAAAATAGCTGCCGGGATAAGATTGTCGCGTCTTAATTTGTTTACACGGTTCTTACCAAATTCGGCTCTATTCTTAGCTTCTAATTTAATATTAGCCATTTTTTCCTCCTTTAAAATATCCTGACTACAATTATACCATAAAAAAATAATCAATGCAATACTATTTAGTCGTCAAATCTCGATAAATTTTAACTTTTGCATTACTTCTTATGTTATTCATATAGCGCTTAAAATTTACATCTATCAAAGTATTTTTCACGGCTTCTTTATGATTTTCATAGCCGCTGTTTATGTCAATTAGTTTTATTATATAGTAACCGTTTTTCGTTTCAACTATATCGCTCGTCTCGCCTTTTTCCAAAGATTGAATTGTAAGATCGAACTTCGGCTCCTTGTCCCCTATGTGATAATCATCGACAATTCCGCCATTTGACGCCGAAATCGGCTCCTCACTGTAAAGAGTTGCCAAAACATCCATCCCGAAACTCAGAGGCAAAACATTTTCTTTCATCTTGTCCAAATCCTTCATAAATATGAATTGTACTCTATATGAATCATATTTTGCGGATTTATTTTGGTATTCATTTCTCAAATTTTCATCAGTAAGCTCAAAATCTTCAGCAAATTTTTCCTTTAGCTTTTGAGTTTTGTATTTATTTAATAAATATTCATTTAAAACATCCTCATTTAAGCTCTTGTATTCAGAAAATTCCTTAAAAGCATTTTCATCTATTAATTCTTCAAGATAAGCTTTCCTGAACGTTTTAAATTCCGATTCATCAACAGATAGATTTGCATTTTTAAATTCAATGTCCACAATTTTTCTGTCAACAAGTCCTTCAATTGCACTTTTTTCAGAAGATGAAAGTTTACTGTCACCAAGAGAAAGTTTTTCAAGTTCCTGTTTGTAAGGCTCATACTCCTCGTCCGTTATATACTCGCCGTTCACTGAGGCGACCACATCTTTCGGAGGTTTTGAGCATCCAAACATAAAAAACAGAACACATAATATTAAAAGATTATATTTTTTCATTCTCCCCCCTAAACTCCAAAAGCACTTTTAAAAAATTTATACACCGTATCAATTGCATTGTCTTTAGTAGAAATTCTAATGATAGGCAATTTTGAATCAAATCTAAGTCCGTCCGGAAAGTCTTTAAGTAACTTTGTCATGTCAATCTCATCAAGCATTTCCGGCGCATATTCCATCCTTATTATATTGTTATTTTCAATTATACTTTTTACAAAATGTTTACTTGCAATATTCTTTATGAGTCCGATGTTCATAAGGTTTATCAGCGCTTCCGGAATATCACCGAATCTGTCGATAATCTCATCTGCAAGCTCATCTTTTTCTTTGAATGTCTGAATGTCTGAAATGCGTCTATAAAGCTCCATCCTAATATATGTGTCCTCTATAAATCCTTCCGGGACCGCACTTTCAACCATAAAGTCAACCTTTGTGTTTAATGTTTCTCGCACAGGTTTTCCTTGTAATTCACCGATAGCATAATTTAAATATTTCATATAAAGTTCATATCCGACTTCCGCCATATGTCCCGACTGACTGAGACCCAAAACATTTCCGGCACCTCGAAGCTCGAGGTCTCGCATTGCAATCTTGTATCCGCTTCCAAAGTCGGTAAACTCCTTCATAGCCATAAGCCTTTTAATGGCTTTCTCTGAAATAGAGCGCGACTTGTCATAAGTAAAATATGCATAAGCAAGGCGATTGCTCCGCCCGACTCTTCCCCTTAACTGATATAGCGTCGAGAGTCCGAATCTGTCGGAGTTATAAACAATAAGTGTATTGACGTTCGGAAGATCCATTCCGGTTTCAATAATTGTTGACGTAATCAATACATCCGATTCTTTGTTTTCAAATCTATAAAAAACATCTTCGAGTTCTCTTTCGGACATCTGACCATTTGCAATAAAAAATCTAGCTTCCGGAACAAGCTCCTCAAGTTTTCTCTTCATAACTTCCATGCTCTTTACATCGTTGTATAAAAAGAAAGTTTGCCCTCCACGATTTATTTCTTTTAAAATCGCACTTCTGATAATATTTTCACTGTATTCCAAAACATAAGTCTGCACAGGTATTCTGTTGTGAGGCGGTTCTTCAATGACCGACATAGAGCGAATGCCCGAAAGACTCATGGAAAGAGTTCTAGGAATAGGAGTAGCGGAAAGCGTTAAAACATCGACGTCCTCCGCAAGCGATTTGATTCTCTCCTTGTGTTTTACCCCAAATCTTTGCTCCTCGTCGATTATTAATAGTCCCAAATCTTTGAACTTTACATCTTTAGATAAAAGTCTATGCGTCCCGATAATCATATCCACTTGACCAAGCGCAAGCTCTTTTACAGTTTTTGTAATTTCTTTTTTTGTTCTGAATCGACTGAGATTTCTGATTCGCACCGGAAAATTTTTAAATCTTTCTTCGGCAGTTTTTGTGTGCTGCTCCGCAAGAAGCGTTGTCGGTGTGAGCATTGCGACTTGTTTCCCATCCATTATAGCTTTAAAAGCTGCTCTAAGTGCAACTTCCGTCTTTCCATAACCGACGTCTCCCAAAAGAAGCCTGTCCATCGGCTTTTTCGATTCCATATCGCCTTTGATGTCGTCGATTGCCATGAGTTGCCCCTCGGTCTCGACATATTTGAAACTGTCTTCAAACTCGTGTTGCCATTCAGTGTCCTTGCTGAACTGAAAGCCCTCTTTTTTACTTCTCACAGCATAGAGCTCGATCAGTTCGCGAGCCATCTCATTTATCGCTTTTCTGGTTTTCTCTTTGGTCCTTTTCCACTGAATACTGTCCAAACCATAAATTCTTGGCTTTGCCCCCTCTTTCGAAGTGTATTTGTCAATCTGATTTATATTTTCGACCGGTAGATAAAGTTTGTCCTTGTCCTTATATAAAATTTCAAGATAATCTTTTCTAACGCCTTTTATATCGAGAGTCTTAACTCCGTTGTATTCACCGACCCCGTGGTCTTCATGAATTACATAGTCTCCGACATTTATATCCTGAATTCTCAAATTCGAAGCCGACTTGGATTTTTTTCTCTTCCCTCTTTTTTCGCCGAATCCGAAAATATTTAAATCCCCGAACACAACCAAATTTATACTTGGAAGCACAAAACCGTTTGCTATTGACTTCTTCGTAATGACAATATTATTTTTATCACTGTCTTCATAAGTATAGGGAAAGCCGTGTTCCAAAAATCTCTCTTCAACAGCTTTTCTCTTTACGTCGTCACTCGCACTCAAATATATTTTATATTTTTCATTTTCATATTTTGAAATATCTTTAAAAATCTCATTGAAGTCGCGACCGTATTTTGGAACGCTTTTTATTTTTAGTTCAAAATCCAAAACATCATTTATCTTATCTGGAAGTCCCGAAACATAAAATGCCCGATTCTTTATTTCTTTAATCGCATCCGGCTCAAAAAGCCTGTCTCCATAAATATCCTCGTCCATAATTTCATGGCTTAAATATAAATGGCTAAGCTCCATGTCCAAATACTCATAATAACTTAAAATCTCTTTCTTTGCTAAATCAGGATAAATAAAAAGAATATTATAGTCCTTCGCCAAGTCATAAGTCCGAACTTTAAGCTCCTCCGGAAAATATGAAAACAAAATTTCACGTTCGCTCGAATATGAATCGTCTCGAAGTTTTTCTAAAATAATATCGAATTTTTTATAGTCCTCTCTATTTTCCTTTTTCTCCAAATCTTTTGAAATTCCGTCGATAATCGAATTTTTTGTATAATCGTCGATTATAAGCTCTTCGCTAGGAAAAATTTCGACCTCGTCGATATATTCAGTCGAAAGTCTTGTGTCTGAATCAACCCGCCTTATCGTGTCGACCTCATCGTCAAAAAATTCAATTCTTATAAGTCCGTCTCCACAAATCGGAAAAATATCTACAATATCACCGCGAAGACTAAACTCGCCCCTCGAACTAACCTCCGGCTCCCTTTTAAACCCGCTTGAAATAAGCATTGAAATAAGTTCATCAAAATCAAATCGGTCGCCTTTTTTAATTTTTATAATTTTGTCTTTATAAAAATCTAAATTTAGATTAAAGTCATAGAGGGTGAAAAGTGAAAGAGCAATCAGCTTTGTTTCGCCGTTTATCATTCTTTGAAAAACTGACATACGGTCCTTTTGAACCTTGTCGTCAATAACTTTTATTTCGTAATAAATCTTTTCTCTCGGGGGCATATAGTCGCAGACAACTTCGCTATCATCGCATCTGTCAACGAACTGTTTTGCCTCCGCTTCAGTTGGAAAGACAGCAAAAAAAGGCCTATCCTCCCCCGCTACAAGGGTTATAAGATAATCCAGGAATTCATCGCCGACACCGCTGATAAGTGCCGATTTTCCATCATTATATGCCCTCAAAAAACTTTCAAGAACAGGCTCTTTTTTTATTCTTTCCAATAATTTATCCATCTATTTCTATTTTCCCATTATAATTATTCATCGCATTATCAATTCCAATGTCAAGAATTGCATCAAGTGAATTGACCGCTTTATTAACGAGAATATCAATTATTTCAGAATCTTTCTTCGGCGGCCTTGCAAGTACAAAATCCGCCAAATCGCAGTCTCTCATAAATTTTCCGACACCGAGTTTCACCTTTGTATAGTCATCGGATTTAAGATGATTATAAATCGACTTGAGTCCATTGTGTGTACCCTTACCGCCTTTTTTTCTTATGCGCAAAGTTCCAAGTTCAATCTCTATGTCGTCTACAACAACTATTAAATCTGACAAATCGAGTTTGTAAAAATTTAAAATCTCGGAAACCGAAACACCGCTTTCGTTCATATAAGTCATTGGTTTAACGAGAATTATTTTTTCACCCGAGTTATTAAATTCACCTATAAGAGCATTAAATTTTGCCTTGTCAATTGAAACTCTGTGTTTGTCCGCATAGTTGTCCAAAACCCAAAACCCCGCATTGTGTCTTGACAGCTCGTACTTTGCGCCCGGATTTCCAAGTCCAACAATAACTTTCATTAGTCGAAGATTTTGCTGATTGATTCGTTGTTTGAGATAATCGTAAGTGCTTTTGCAAACATTTCTGCAACAGATACGACTTTAATCTTATCTCTGATTTCAGGAAGATCAGGAAGTGGAATTGAGTCGGTGATAACAAATTCTTTTAAATCACTGTCGAGAAGTCTTTCAATTGCAGGACCTGATAAAACACCGTGGGTAGCGCATCCATAAACTTCCTTTGCGCCCATTTCTTTCAAAGTTTTTGCAGCTTGACAAATTGTTCCTGCTGTATCAATGATGTCGTCGACCAAAATACAAGTCTTTCCTTCGATATCTCCGATAACATTCATGACTTCGGAAACATTCGGTCTCGGTCTTCTCTTTTCAATGATTGCAATCGGTAAATTCAATTTGTTTGCAAAATTTCTTGCTCTCGTAACTCCTCCCAGGTCAGGGCTTACAACTGTTGAATTTTCATCAATTTTGTCTTTGAAATATTCAGCCAAAACAGGAATTGCTGATAAATGGTCCACAGGAATATCAAAATAACCTTGAATTTGTCCCGCATGAAGATCCATTGTAACAACTCTGTCTGCACCGGCTTTTTCTAAAAGGTTTGCGACAAGTTTTGCTGTGATAGGTTCACGTGCACGAGTTTTTCTATCTTGTCTTGCATATCCGTAGTACGGAATAACTGCGTTAATTCTGCCTGCGCTTGCTCTCTTACATGCGTCAATCAAAATCAAAGTTTCCATCAAATTGTCATTTACAGGGCTGTGTGTCGGTTGAATAATAAATACGTCGCATCCACGAACTGTTTCGTTGATTTCAACATTTATTTCTCCATCCGAAAAAGTTGTTACATCGCAGTCGAGTAAATCGATTCCCATTTTTTCACAAATGTCCTTAGCTAATTTTCTGTTTGCATTTCCTGTAATTACCTTGATACCTTTAAAAAAACCCATCATTAAAAATCCTCCTTGTGAAGTCCCTTTTTCTTCACCCATTCTTTAATATTTTTCTGCTCACTTCTCTCTATAGCAAGCTCATCCTCTTCCACAGGCTTTGTGATAGTTGAGCCCGCAGCAACAAATCCGTTGTTCGAAACTTCCACAGGCGCAACCAAATTTACATTTGAGCCTATAAAAGCATTGTCTCCTACAACGGTTCTGTGTTTATGTTTTCCATCATAATTGCAGAATATAACTCCGCAGCTTATGTTAACACCTTTCCCAACATCGGCGTCGCCGATATATGCCAAATGTCCGGCCTTTGTATTTTCACCCAAAATGGAATTTTTTACCTCTACAAAATTTCCGACTTTGACCCCGTCCTTTATAACCGAATTCGGTCTTATCCTTGAATATGGTCCATACGAAACTGCGTTTCCGACAACTGAATCCTCTGCAACTGTATTAATAATATGACAATCTTTTCCAATTTTCATATTTTTTAAAGTCGACGATTCAATAACCGTGCCGGACTCTATTACAGTTTCCCCGTAAATTTTACATTCTCCGAAAATTTCAACGTCCTGTTCAATTTGAACATCCGGAGAAATCATCGTGAGTTCAGGATTGTGAATCATAACCCCCGAGAGCATTCTCTTTCTGTTTTCCCGCTTCATCAAAGCTCTTTCACAGAAATACAAATCCTCTCTGTCGTTTACGCCGAGAATTATGTCCGTGTCTTCCGTGACATACGCACTCACTTTCATGCCCATTTCTTTGGCATATTTTATCGTGTCCGTTATCATATATTCTTTTTTTAGATTATTGTCGTTTATAAGGTCGATTGTTTTTAAAAATGCCTTACCGCTGAAAAGATAAATTCCGGAGTTTACCTCATTTGTATAAGTCTTGTTCGGATCCAGCTCCTTCTTTTCAACAATTGCACTGAACTCTCCGTCCTCTCTGACAATTCTTCCATAATCTTTAGGGTCGTCCAAAATTGCGGAAAGAACTGTTATGTCCGACTTTTCTTCATTGTGAAATTTAGTAAATTCTTCTATAACTTTTGCATCTATAAGAGGCGTGTCTCCATACAAAACCATCAAAGAGTCTTCCTCTTTTATAAAATCTTTTGCAAGTTTTACTGCATATCCGGTTCCATACGGCTTTCCTTCGCCGAGCTCTTGTTTAACTATTTTAGAGCCCTTCGCTTCAAGAACCGGAGATGCTTCATCGATATTTTTTGTGCCGAGCACCGTTATGATTTCATCGAATCCCGCTTTTTTTACAGAGTCGAAAACGTGCATAATAAGCGGTTTAAATAAAAGCATATGAAGCACTTTCGACTTTGACGATTTCATTCGCGAGCCTTCGCCGGCAGCTAATATAATTGCTTTTTTAATAATATCACATCCTAATTGCAATTTGAATTTGGCGATCAAGAGCTTCCTTGAATCCTTCAAATTCTTCTTTTGTTTTAAAAGCATGTCTTGGAATTAGAAAATCAAATTCCTTGTCTTGAGATAAAATATAAATATAATCGTCCTCAACAGTATATTCGCTCATATTATCAAACAATACAACGAATCTGTTTTCACCTCGAAACGCTTCAAGTCCGCCTTCAATCTTGTCAATTTTGTATTCTCTCAAAAATGAACTGTCTGTGGCTGCTTTTGCCATAAAAGCTCTTTCAATCTTCTTTCTTATATTTTTCTTGAAAAGCTTCGGTATAAAATAAATCCAAACAGCCGAAATTGCTGCAGCCACAACAACATTTATCGGAATTATCGGTTTTGCAAGAAGGACAAGCAACATCGCAATAACCGGAAGAGTGAGTCTTTGCATCCAAAGACTCCTCTTAAATGATTTTCCTGTATAAACTCCTCTTAGCGCAACTTTTATATAGTCTTCAACTTCAGGTTTAATTATAATTGGCATATTTCACCTACTTAACAACAATGTTTAGAATTTTGTTCGGAACAAAAATCTTCTTTACAATTGTTTTGCCTTCTGTCTTTGCCTTAATATCATCGAGTGCAAATGCAAGTTCCAAAACCTTTTCTTCTTCCATATCTCTTTCAATATTTATTCTTTCAATAACTTTTCCGTTAATTTGAACAGGAATTTCAATCGTTTGAAGAACTGTCAAAGCTTCGTCATATTGAGGCCATTCGCATTCGCAAATCATCTTGTCAAATCCCAATCTTTCATTCAATTCTTCAGTAATATGAGGTGCAACCGGATTTAAAAGAGTGAGAAGTATCTTGAATTCACATTTATTAATCTTTTCGGTCAAATAAATTTCATTTACAAGAGTCATTATTTGAGCGATTGCCGTGTTATATTTTAGAGTCAAGTAATCATTTGTGACTTTCTTGATCGTGATGTGAAAAATCGGTAGAAGTTCTTTTCTAATTTCATCCCCTTCAACAGTCACGTCCATTAGTCTTATAACCCTTTCAACGAACTTTCTAAGTTGTTTAGGTCCGTCGTCATTCCAAGGCGCGCTCTTTTCATAGTCACCCAAGAACATTTCATAGAGTCTCAAAGCGTCAGCTCCGTATTCTTTTACATATTCATCCGGATTTCTGACATTTCCTCTGGACTTACTCATCTTTTCGCCGTTTTCACCCAAAATCATACCGTGTGAAGTTCTCTTCATATATGGTTCTTCGGTTGGAACAACTCCGATATCGTAAAGGAACTTGTGCCAGAATCTGGAATATAGAAGGTGAAGTGTAGTGTGTTCCATTCCTCCGTTATACCAGTCGACCGGCAACCAATATTGAAGTTTTTTATAATCTGCCAGCGCTTCATCGTTGTGCGGATCGCAGTATCTCAAATAATACCAACTTGAACCCGCCCAGTTCGGCATTGTGTCTGTTTCTCTCTTTCCCGGAACGCTTGGATCATCAGGGCATGTCGTATTTACAAATTCCGGAATTAGTGCAAGCGGACTTTCGCCCGAGTCTGTCGGCTCGTAGCTGTCGACGTGCGGTAGTGTGAGCGGTAAATCCTTTTCATTCATCGGAACCCACTTGTCTTCGCAATAAACCATCGGAATCGGTTCACCCCAATATCTTTGACGGCTGAAAACCCAGTCGCGGAGTTTAAAGTTGACCTTTTTGTCGCCAATTCCCATTTCTTGCAATTTATCGAGAATTTTTTCCTTGGCTTCAGCGACAGAAAGACCGTTGTATTCACCGCTGTTTACAAGTTCGCCTTCAGCTGTGTCGGTGTATGCTTCTTTTGAAACATCTCCGCCCTTAATAACTTCTACAATCGGCAAATCGAATTTCTTTGTAAATTCATAGTCTCTTGTATCGTGTGCAGGAACACTCATAATTGCTCCCGTTCCATACGTCATAAGAACATAGTCCGAAATGAAAATCGGAATTTCTTTATTTGTAAACGGATTTATAGCTTTTACACCTTCAAGACAAACTCCCGTCTTGTCTTTATTGAGCTCTGCCCTTTCAAAATCACTCTTTCTTCTTGCCTCTTCTTGATATGCTTTAACTTCGTCTTTGTTTTTCAAATCCCATTTTTGAAGAAGTGGATGTTCCGGACTGAGGACCATATAAGTCGCACCGAAAATAGTGTCCGGTCTCGTTGTGTAAACCGTAACAGAGTCTCCATTTGTGGTTTTGAAATTGATTTCAGCACCATAGCTTCTTCCAATCCAATTTCTTTGTTGTGTTTTAACTTTTTCAATATATTGAACCGTGTCAAGTCCATCTACAAGTTTGTCTGCGTATTTGGTAATTGCAAGCATCCATTGATTTTTAACTTTGTGCTCAACTGTATGTCCACATCTTTCGCAGCAACCGTTTATAACTTCTTCGTTTGCAAGACCGATTTTGCAGTCAGGGCACCAGTTTATTGACATTTGTTCCTTGTATGCAAGCCCTTTCTTATACATTTGAAGGAAAATCCATTGTGTCCACTTGTAATAACTCGGGTCGGTTGTATTAATTTCTCTGTTCCAACTGAAACTTATACCAAGACTTGTCAATTGGTGCTTAAAGGTTTCGATATTTTTCTTTGTTACAACTTCCGGGTCCATATGATTTTTTATAGCATATCTTTCCGTCGGAAGACCGAATGCGTCAAATCCTATTGGGAAAAGCACATTGTAACCTTGCATTCTCTTTAGTCTTGCAACGACGTCAAGAGCGGTATAGCTTCTTGGATGCCCGACGTGAAGTCCTTGTCCTGATGGATAAGGGAATTCAACGAGTAAATAATATTTCTTTTTGTCGTAATCTTCTTTGGCATCGAAAACATGAGTCTCTGCCCATTTATCTTGCCACTTTTTTTCTATTTGTTGATGATTATATTCCATAATAACTCCTAAAATTCACAATTGTTTACAGTTCTTGGATAGAGGGCAACGTCGCGAACATTGTCAACCCCTGTCATATACATAACCATTCTTTCAAAACCGAGTCCGTATCCGGAGTGGATTGTGGAGCCGTATTTTCTCAAATCCAAATACCACGAATAATCTTCCGCATTCAATTTGAATTCTTTCATTTTACTTAAAAGAACTTCGTAATTTTCTTCTCTTTGGCTTCCGCCTATGATTTCCCCAATGCCCGGAACGAGAAGGTCGCAAGCTGCAACTGTCTTTCCATCCGGATTCAGCTTCATATAAAACGCCTTGATTTCCTTCGGATAGTCCGTTACAAATGTCGGTCCGTCAGAGTGAACTTCTGCCAAATATCTTTCATGTTCACGTTGAAGGTCGTCTCCCCAACTCGGGATGACGTCAAATTTGTGGTCAGCATTTCTTATAATGTCAATCGCTTCGGTATAAGTTATACGAGCAAATTCGCTGTTTGCAATTTTTTCGAGTTTTTCAATCAAGCCTTTTTCCACGAATTTGTCCAAAAATTGCATTTCTTCCGGACAATTATCAAGAGTATATCTTATGATAAATTTCATCATCGCTTCGGCGATATCCATATTTCCCTTCAAATCGCAAAATGCCATTTCCGGTTCAACCATCCAGAATTCCGCCAAGTGATTCTTTGTATTTGAGTGATCGGCTCTAAAAGTCGGTCCGAATGTGTAGATGTTTCTGAATGCTTGGGCCATTGTCTCCCCTTCAAGTTGTCCTGTAACAGCAAGATTTACAGGCTTTCCAAAGAAATCCTTTGTGAAGTCCACGCTTCCGTCGTCATTTTTCGGAATATTTTTCAAATCGAGATTTGTAACGTGGAAAATTTCCCCTGCGCCTTCTCCGTCAAAAGCTGAGATGAGCGGAGTTTGTGCATACAAAAATCCCCTATCTTGGAAAAATTTGTGGATGGCATAAGCCAAAACACTTCTTACTCTGAAAGTTGCTCTGAAAAGATTTGTCCTTGCTCTTAAATGCGCAATAGTTCTTAAATATTCCCTCGTGTGTCTCTTCGGTTGAAGAGGATAATCCGCGGTACTTTCACCTTCAACTTCAATTGATGTTGCTTTAATTTCAAAAGGTTGTTGCATTTCCGGTGTCAATACAAGATTGCCCTTGACTCTTATAGCCGAGCTTAGATAAAGTTTTTTAAGTTCTTCAAAATTTTCTGTATTTTCATCCATTACAACTTGCACAGATCTGAAATCTGTTCCGTCATTTAATTCTATAAATGCAAAACTTTTTGAGTCGCGAAGATTTCTTATCCAACCTTCCGCCTCAACAACCTGTCCATCTAATTCGACTGCTTTTTCAAATAAACTTTTTATCTCCATATTTACCTCCATTGATTTTAAAAAAATAGATTCCTCTTACCGAAAAGGTACGAGAAATCTTCGTAGGTGCCAACCCTTCTAATACTTAGATGCTCTTATCGCGAGCGAACGATTGTCCAGTAGGGAAACATGTTTCGGCTTTTGGTTTATTAAATTCACCTGACTCTCACCGTCTCAAGCTCGCTTTGAAATTTAATAAACCGCCTGTCTCCAAGGACATATATTATCTATATTTTACCACTAAATCCAATAATTATCAATCGATTTAATCAGTATTTTCGTCTTTTCCGCCTTTTTCTTTATCCATATCTATAATAATTGTTTCTCCAGGTTTAATCATGCCGAGAGCTCGTGCTTCTTTTTCGATAAATTGCAAACTGTCCGAATTTTCCAAATCGTAATTTATCGCTTCAAGTTTGCTGTTTAATTCTTCCAAATCGTTTTCAAGGCTCGCCTTTTCTTTTTTTAATCGCGACCTTTCATTTAAATTGTTGTAAAAACCGACAGCAAAAGCTGCAAAAGAAATAATTATTATAGTTGCGAAAATGAGTCTGTATAAACTATTCGTCTTCATTTGCCATTCTCACATATGCTTCGTCTTTTTGTGTTAAACCGACAACCACAAATTTTGAATTTCCCCTGCTACTTTCAAAGCTTATTACATCTCCGATTTTCACTTCGGAGCCCGGCTTTGCAGGAGTGCCGTTCAGTTTTATATAACCGTTTAAAACAGCTTCCTTTGCAACAGTTCTTCTTTTAATAATCCTTGAAACCTTCAAAAACTTGTCCAATCTCAATTAAATATCACCTTTATCCTTAAATTCTATCAAAACTGCACACATATCGTCATATCTTACGCCGCTGTTAAAATAATCAAGCGAAACTCTCAAAGTCTTTAAAATATCATTCGGCTTTCTTCTGATAATGCTCTCAACTCTGTCAATGCCGTATTCTTCCCCGTCTTTATTTTGTGTTTCCTTTATGCCGTCTGTGAAAAGTAAAATTTTATCCCCCGGATTAAATCTTATGACCTTTTCCTTGAAATCAATCTTTTCGAAATAACTGCAGACCGGCTTTCCCGACATCTCAATTCGAGTAACGTCATTTTGTCTGATTAAAAGCATTGGACAATTGTGTCCGGCATTTGAATATGAAATAGTTTGTTCGTTCGTGTCAATCAAAACATGAAACATAGTAAGATACTGACTTATATCGAGTCTCAAATCCAAAAATCTTCTATGAAGCTCCGTCAAATCGTAAGCGCTGCTGTGATAATCCTGTAGATTTCTCATAGTCTCACGAACAAAAACCGTGACCATAGCCGCCGGAACACCGTGTCCGGAAACGTCGCAAATATATGCGCTTGTAATATTTTTATTTATACTTATAACGTCAAAAATATCACCGCTTAACTGTTCACATGGTTGATACATATAGTCGACCTTTAGCCTTCCGAAATCTAAATCAACCGGCAAAATCGACTCCTGAATTTTCTTTGTTAGAGTGAGATCCTTATTCATTATTTCATTTTTAAATGTGATTTCATTCTGTATATTTTTTAAAGACGTCATATCTCTATAAATATCGACATATGCTGTGATTGAGCCGAAGTCATCTCTTATCGGAGCAGTCGACACATCATAAACTTTCCCGTCAAATTTTAAATCCGACTTTTTCATATCTTCGTCTTTAAAATCCGACGGCGTAATATAAATACTGAAAATATCTTTAAATTTTGTCGTCTTCAAATCGTCAATCTTCATCCCTTGCGGGTCGAAATTTAGCTTGTTAACAAGCGGTTTGTTTGCAAAAATAACAATACCGTTCACACTTGTAATCTTCACCCAATCCGGTAAAAAATTCAGAACATCAAGATTGCTGTTTAAATCAACTAAGTTAAAGTTTTTCATAATACTCCTTTGGCGGTCTTGGACCCAAAAATGTGTAAAAATAAGTTTTTATTTTACCATTGTATAACTTTCTGTTTTTATCAGCCTTCCTGTCAAGAGCTGTTTCGAGCTTGTCATAGTCCGTAATGACATATGTGCTCCATGTAGGCAGCTTGTCAATAAGGGTTTTGAAATTCCCATAAGTTCTGTCAAGAAGCTCGTCGTCAAGTCTTACTCCGTACGGAGGATTTGTAATTATCACTCCGTAATCATCTTCGATTTCGACTTTTCTCACTTCTTTTGTGAAGAGAAAAATATCTTCAACGCCGATGTTTTGTGTATTATCTCTCGCTATCATAATCATATTTCTATCGTAATCCGACCCGGTTATATTTAGAGTTAAGTCTTTGTCTATTGCCGCTTTTGCGTCTTTTCTTATAGTTCTAAACTCCGACAAATCCAAAAATCCGAAATGTTCGCACGAAAATCTTCTTAAAATTCCCGGAGCAATATTTCTCGCAATCATCGCCGCTTCAATTGGAATCGTGCCCGAACCGCAAAACGGATCGTAGAGAGGTCTGTCTTTGTTCCAGACGCTCAAATTTATCATAGCTGCTGCGAGAGTTTCCTCTATAGGTGCCGCTCCCTGCATCTTTCTGTATCCTCTTTTGTGAAGCCCCGCTCCTGATGAATCTAGATATAAAATCGCATGGTCTCTGTTTAAACTGATTTCGAAATTATACTTCTTTCCGGTCTTTTCGTAATAATCCTTGTTATATGTTAAATTGAGCTTGTCAATTATTGCGCGCTCAGTAATTCTTTGACAATCCGAGATTGAAAAAAGTTTGGACTCATAACTTCTGCCGTTAATTACAAAATTTGCATCTTCCGGTAAAATCTCCGCCCAATCTAAAGAGAACACATTCTCGTAAAGTTCATCAAAAGTATAAGCGTCAAATTCGAGCAAGTTAATATGAACCCTCTCGGCTGTCCTAAGCCAAAGGTTCGCTCTGAAAATATCTGCGCTCGTACCATAAAATTCTATATGTCCGTCGGTCACGCTCTTTATCTCGAGTCCCAGATTAAGTATTTCTCTTTTTAAAACCGCCTCTGTTCCGAAATGGCATGTTGCTGTTAATGTATAAATCATTCTTGTCCTCCAACTTAATTATATCAAATAAAAGGATTATTTTAAAGACCAAAACGCTATTTATGTAAATAATAAAAAACTCGCCAAATAAATGACGAGCTTTTTAAATCCTGTTTATAAAACCGGAATTTTATTTTATTTTGCGAATCTTTCTTCAACAACGCTCCAGTCAACAATGTCCCAGAATTTCTTTAGATATTCTGCTCTCTTGTTTCTGTAGTCAACATAGTATGCGTGTTCCCAAACGTCGTTGTTTAGAAGTACTTTATATCCTTTTGAAATCGGTGCATCTTGGTTTGCTGTGGTCATGATTTCGAGTTTTCCGTCTTTTTCTACGAGCCAAGCCCAACCTGAACCGAATTGTCCTGCGCCTGCTTTTTCAAATTTTTCTTTGAATTCTTCAAATGAGCCGAAAGCTTTGTCAATAGCTTCTTTCAATTCACCTTTCGGTTCTTTTTGTCCATCTTTTGCAAGTTGTTTCCAATAAACATTGTGGTTATAAACTCCACCGCCTTGATTGATTATTGCTTGTTTTTTATCTGCAGGAGCCTTGTCCAAGTTTTTCAAAATTTCACAAGGATGCATATCTGCGAGTTCCGTTCCTTCAATCAATTCATTTAGCTTGTTTACATAAGCTTGGTGATGTTTGTCGTGGTGATATTCGATTGTTTCCTTGCTGATAACCGGTTCTAATGCATCGTATGCATATGGTAATTTAATTAATTCAATCATTATAAATTCCTCCTTTAATGATTCTATATAATTCTTACCCCACATATAGTAATAATAAACATTAAAAACTTGACAACTTGCAATTTATCATATATAATTTAATTACCGTTGATACGGACGGAACTTTTTTATACAAGAAATATGTATACGTCTTACTTGCGTTAAAAGTTATAGAGATGGAATTATCCCATGAAGAAAGGTGGTACCGCGTTATGATGCCCTTTTATTCATGGGTTTTTATATTTTTAAGGAGGATTTATGAAACTAGTTGATGAATTAAGAGCGCGCGGTTTTATTGAACAAATGACATACCCTGAAGAGCTCGAAGAAAAATTAAATGATGGAAAACTAACATTTTATGCCGGATTTGACTGCACTGCAGACTCATTGACGGTCGGTCACTATCTTCTGATTTGTCTTTTTAAACACTTGCAAAAACAAGGTCATAAAGCAATATGCATGATCGGTGGCGGCACAACAATGATCGGTGACCCGTCCGGAAGAAACGATATGAGAAAGCTTATGTCAAGAGAATTTATCGATCACAATGCGGAATGTTTCGAAAGACAACTTTCGAGTCTTTTAAATATGGACGGCGAACACGGAATTTTTATGAACAACAAAGATTGGCTTTTGGATCTCAATTTCCTCAATTTCGTAAGAGAAATCGGAACGGAATTCAGTGTAAACAGAATGCTCCAATTCGACTGCTACAAAACAAGACTCGACAAAGGTCTGACATTCTTTGAATTTTCATATATGCTCATGCAATCCTACGACTTTTTGAAATTGTACAGAGAAGAAAATTGTACTCTTCAAGTCGGCGGAAACGATCAATGGTCCAATATGCTCGGCGGCTACGAACTTGTAAGAAAGCTTGAAAATACAACTGTCTACAATATGACAATCCCACTTCTCACAACCGCCGACGGCGTCAAGATGGGAAAATCAATGGGCAATGCAATTTGGCTCGACAAAGAAAAAACTTCTCCATTTGATTTATATCAATACTTCAGAAATGTCGACGACAGAGACGTCATAAGATTTATGAAAGTTCTTACATTCCTTCCACTTGATGAAATTGAAAGAATCGAAAAGGAAGAAGACATCAACAGACAAAAAGAAATTCTTGCATATGAAATCACAAAAGATATTCACGGCAAAGAAGAAGCGGACAACGCTATAAACACAGCGCGCGCACTGTTCAGCGGAAAAATAAATGCCGAAAATATGCCGGAATTCGAACTTGATGCAACGAAAGCGGCTGACGGCATCGGTCTTCTAAATCTACTTGTCGAAACCGGAATCTGCAAATCAAACAGTGAAGGAAGAAACCTCGTCAAAGGCGGCGGCATCAGTATCAACGACGAAAAAGTAAGCGACCCGTCAATGACTGTTTCACTTGAAGAATTAAAAGATGAAATCATTATTCAAAAGGGTAAGAAAACATTTTTAAAAGTTTATGTAAAATAAAAAGAGAGCCTGTTTCATTTTTGAACCAGGCTCTTAGTGTGTCTTTTTTTCAAAATTCAATTTGTATGTTATAAATCCGGAATAACCGAACATAAGAAATAGCAAGAGTGAAATTTCGACGATCCCCATAGTTCCGATGTCATCGGTCGCCTTCCTTACTTTGTTATATATAATTCCGATTATAGCTAAAACTCCTCCGAGATTTATCCAGCTAAGCCCCTTTAAAAAGCTTATAAAGTCGCTCTTTTTATAGAAATAGCTGACGAAATATAAAATACATACTATTAAATGTAAAAATATAAAAGTTAATGTAACTCGTCCTATCATAACAATTTTATTCCGGCTTTATCGCCAGAATTTTCCCCCTTTTTATAAATTCGTCAAGACCTTCGTGTCCCCATTTGTTTAAATATTCCGGAGTCAGGTCTTCCTCGACTATTGTGTAAGGCATAAATCCGACCTTTTGAAGAATCGTCTTCAGAGACTCTGAAGTTATAGAGCCCCCGACTCATGTTGCGTGAAAAATCGGATCTGCGAGAATATTTTCCGGGAGACTCTTAATTTGAATTATATCACTAATGGAAACACGTCCGCCCGGCTTAAGCACTCTAAAAATTTCTCTATAAACTTTCTCTTTGTCTTCGAGAAGATTTATAACACAGTTTGAAATGACAACGTCGAAAGTGTTGTCCGGAAGATTTATATCGTCTATATCCGACACAACAAATTCCGCATTGTCGAAATGTCTCTTGTCTCTAATTGCATTTGCCTTTTCAATCATTTCCGGAAGTCTGTCAATGCCGACAGCTTTTCCTGTTCCGTTTAGCTCTCGCGCCGCCTTAAAAACGTCTACACCTTTTCCGCATCCCAAATCGAGAAGCCAATCTCCTTCTTTTAACTTTGCGTTTTGAATAGGATTGCCGCAGCCAAGACCTAGATCTCCACCAAGTTCGATGTCCTCGTCGGTATATCCGAGAGAATAAGCGACCGCACGCTGCTTTTCTTCGTCGGAAATTCTATTGTTTTGAGCAATTTTTTTGTAAAATTCGTCTACATATTTTTTTGTATCAAATTTTTCGGTCATACCTATATCACCCCAAAATTTTTTAAACCATATCCTCCAACTTTTCTCTCACTCTGTCTATTCCAAATTTGTTCAAACTTGAAAACGGCAAAATCTCGTCCTTTGCTTCCAGTTTTTTTCGAATTTTCGAAACTGCCCCCTGATACTTACTCCTTGCAATTTTATCAGCCTTTGTCGCAACAATAAGACAATTGAATCCGAAATGCTTTATATAATCATACATCATCTTGTCATCTTTTGTCGGCTCGTGTCTTATATCGACCACAAGCACAATTCCCTTTAAATTTTTTCTGCTCTCAAGATATGTTTCGATATATGTCTTCCAATTCTCTTTTTCTTTTTGGGATGCAATCGCATATCCGTATCCCGGCAAGTCGACAAGTCGAATCTCGTCGTTCACCCCATAAAAATTTATAGTTCTCGTTTTTCCCGGTTTTGAAGAAGTCCTCGCAAGTGATTTTCTATTCATTATGCCGTTTAAAAGACTTGACTTTCCGACATTGCTTCGTCCGGCAAATGCAATTTCAGGTAAACTCTCGTCCGGATATTGGTCCGGTTTTACAGCAATTTGAACTAAATCTGCACTTTTTATATTACTTAATGGCAATTTTAAACACCTCGCCTATGTCCTTCACAAATTTAAACTCAAGTTTTTCTTTCACATCTTCCGGAATCTCTACCATGTCTTTTTTGTTTTCTTCAGGAAGCACAACTATTTTTGCACCCATTCTAAGAGCTGCCAAAACTTTTTCTTTTAGCCCTCCGATAGCCAAGACTCGACCCGTCAAAGTGATCTCACCTGTCATTGCAACGTTTCTGTCAACCGGTCTTTCCGTAAGCGCAGATAAAATTGAAACCGCAATCGTCACGCCCGCACTCGGCCCATCTTTTGGAACTGCCCCTTCCGGCACATGAAGATGGATGTCCGTTTTCTTATAAAAATCTTCCTTGACGCCAAGCTTCTTTGCATTTTTTCTTATATATGAAACTGCCGCTGCCGCAGACTCTTTCATAACATCTCCAAGCTTACCGGTGAGCGTGAGTTTTCCTGTTCCCGGAGTTGCAATCGCTTCAACTTGAAGAGTTACCCCTCCGACACTCGTCCAAGCAAGCCCGTTTGTAACACCGATTTGGTCTTTCTTTCCAAGTTCATCGATAGTAAATCTTCTTGGTCCGAGCATCTCCTGTACCATATTTATCGTGACGGAAACCTTTTCCTTTTCTCCTTCGGCAATCTTTACCGCCGCTTTTCTTATGACCGATGAAATTTCTCTTTCGAGATTTCTGACTCCCGACTCTCTCGTATAATACTCAATAATCTCTTTAATCGCACCCGGCGTGATGTTGAAATTGGTTGTATTAACTCCGTTGTTAGCCATTTGTTTTTTCACAAGATATTTTTCAGCTATTTTTTGTTTTTCATCATTTGTATATCCCGCAAGGCGTATAACTTCCATTCTGTCAAGAAGTGCCGGCGGAATATTTAAACTGTTTGCAGTTGTGACGAAAAATACCTGCGACAAATCGAACGGAAGGTCCAAATAGTTGTCCACAAAATCCTTGTTTTGCTCAGGGTCCAAAACTTCCAAAAGTGCACTTGCAGGATCTCCTCTAAAATCCGAATTGAGCTTGTCGATTTCGTCAAGCAAAAATACCGGATTATTTGAACCCGCTTTCTTCATGCCCGAAATAATTCTTCCCGGCATTGCACCGATATATGTTCTTCTGTGACCTCTGATTTCAGCTTCGTCTCTGATTCCACCAAGACTCATCCTAACAAAATCTCTATCGAGAGCCCTTGCAATACTCTTTGCAATGGAAGTCTTTCCAACTCCCGGAGGCCCTACAAATAGAAGAATATTTCCCTTTGACTTCGGATTCAATTTTTTTACAGCCAAATATTCAAGAATTCTCTCCTTGATATCTGTTAAGCCATAGTGGTCTTCGTTCAAAACTTTTCTTGCATATTCAAGGTCCACAGCTTCATCCTTCGACTCGGTCCATGGAAGACTTAAAATCCAATCGACATAACTTCTTATAACTCCCGTTTCCGCTTGATTGAACGCGTTTTGAGAAAGTCTTTTAACTTCTTTCAATGCCTTCTCTTCAACTTCCTTCGGCAAATTTTTTTCTGCTATTTTCTCCCTCAAATCGTCAACTTCAGCCTGAATATTTTCACCGTCGCCCAATTCATCTTGGATAACTTTTATCTTTTCGCGGAGATAATAATCCCTTTGAGTTTTATTCATTTGAGATTGAACCAACATATTTATCTCATTTTCAATTTTTAAATTTGCAATCTCTCTCAAAAAATACGTGTGGAGTAAAATCGCACGCTTTTCAAAATCGAGTTCACTTAAAACCTTTTGCGCTTCGCTCGTGCTTATTTGAATTGTAGAAGATGCAATGTTTACAACCTTCTCAGGGTCACTCTCTTCCATAAATTGCGCAATTGACTTTTCCGCAATTCTCGGATTCAATTTTGAATATTCTTCCACATCTTTTTTAATAAGCCTCAAAAGCGCTTCTCCTTCTTCCTTGAAATCAGAAAAAGCGTCTTCCCTCACTTCAAGCGCTTCGATATTTGCTTCAAAATAATCATTTGTTTCCGTAAATTCGACTATTCGTCCCCTCATTTTACCGTCGACCAAAATCCTTATTCCGCCTTGTGGCATTTGACCGAATTGTTCAACAGTACAAATTGTGCCGTACTCATATAAATCATTAACTTTAGGATTTAAAATGTCCGCATGCTTTTGCGAAACCACGAAAATCATATTATTTTTATCACTTAAAACCTCAAGCGCTCTTGCACTTTTCGGACTGTCGATATCAAAATTGACAGTTGTATCCGGAAAAACCGTAATGCCCCTGAGCGCTATTATCGGCATATTTATCTTATTAATATTATATATACTCAAAAGAATTCCTCCTATAAATATCTGCATAAATATAAATCTTAAATCTTATTCTAACATATATTTACCCATTTTAAAAGTGCATAAATTACAATAAAATCTCTAATTCAAAGTTATACCCGACTAATCTTTATACATATTCATGAACAAGTGTTGCATTTTTTTCACATAGTGGTATAATATTTACGAAGACATAAATTAGAAAAGGAGATCAAATTGAAAAGATTATTTTTAATTGCAGTAGCTGTAGTATTTTCATTCACAGCATGCACAAACAAACCTAAAGACGACAAAGTTGTCGACGAAACAAAAACGGAAACAACTGACACAACCGAAACAAACACTACAGAAGAAAACACAATGGAAGTTTCAAAGGAAAACCCAATTGTTGTTGACAAAGAAGCAAAAACAATTTCCATTCTTGCAACAGTAAACGGAAAATACTTTGACGAAGTTACAAGACATATGGCAATTTCTGAAAGCGGCAAAATCGCAGACATGGCTCTCTTTAAAACACCTGTAACACCGACAGACTTCTATAACGGACTTCTTGAAATCGGTGCAAAAGCAGGAGACAATATGACAGCTGAAAATGCAGCAACAACTACAACTGAAGGAAGCAAGCTAAATGTAACACTTTCATTCGGAGACAAAAAAGACGTTGACGTAAACGAAGCTGTTTTAGATTCAAACGGAACACCGCTCGACATTCGTTTCAGCGGCAACATGGACAATTCAAAAGAATTTAACACAGGTTGCATCACATGCCTCGACAGCTGCTTTGTAGGAATCACATCAAATGCTTCTTACCCACTTGGAGCTGTTGAAGAACAAAAGAGCGTTGAATTTAAAGGAAACAAAGACGTACTTCCTGCAGACGGCTCTGAAGTTGTTATAACTTATAAACTTGCAGACTAATAAAATAAATTCCATTGCAAAAAATCTTATACTCTCATACGTAATCGCCCTTTTGGTCGACATGATTTCGACCTACAGCGTCTGGCTTCGCATGAGAATAAAAGCTCCCATAATAATATGGGCAACATTTTTTGCGGCATTTATTATACTCACAATTTTTAAATTCAAAATAAACAAAAGCTTATTTCTACTGCTTGAGTTCACAACACTCATACTCGCAGCCATAGGAAATAAACTTTCGATATTGATTTATGATATAAGAGACAGTCTCTTTTTAAAACTGCCGATATTAAAATCACTTTATATCATAATACCAATTTTTATTTTAATGAATATATTTATGTTTTCAAAAGATAGAGTTTAACCGCTCTATCTTTTTTAGTCCAACAAAAAAGAGACCTAGTGGCCTCCTTCTTCAATGACATTTATTATATATTCCATTGCATCAATATCGGTTATAAGCTCCGGCAAATTAACAATTGCATCATTTCCTTCTTTTAAAAATCCTCTCGCCATATTTTCCTTGAGCTCTATACTTCTCTTTTTATCTTCGAAAAATTCCGGATTCGTAATATAAAGTGCGGCAAGTGCATCCCAAAGCACAAGTTCTCTCTCCTGATAAATTATATCAAATTCTTCAGTCCATCTTATGAGCGAATCTTTCATATAATTCATATAACTCGATTTATATTTCGGATTTTCAGGAACGAGATATCTGTGTGCCATACAATTGTTCCCGGTAATGATGTTTGTATTTTTAATTTTACTGAAAACATAGTTTGTGGACAAATGATCTATGCTGAAGTTAAGTTCGTCCATTACACGCCCTTTAAATTGAAGTTCACTTGTAATTCCACCCATCAAAACAAGACTCTTTACTCTCGCGGGATTCATTCCAAGTGTTAGCGCCCTTTGTGTGTTTGTGGTCGAGCCGAGCGACAAAATTATTATATCGTCTTCAGTGTTTACCAAATCCCTAATGTGTGTTGCAGCATCAAGACTAAAAATTCCGCCCTTATACAGCGGCACATCAATTTTTAAATCCTCAATCATCTTCTTCGACGATTCATAGACCTTATCCTCATTGCTGTTTCCGAAAGATGTTGTGATCATTTTTACATCGACATCTTTCGACGACAATAGATATAAACACGCAAATGCGTCGTCAAGGTCGCAACCCCTAACATTTATAGTGCAGTCAAAATCAATAATAACTTTTTTCATATCAGTCCTCCAATTTTGTAATTGTTTTTATTTTAACACCCACTTTGTCTCCGACACTCCTTTTCATTGAGTCACGTAAAACCAACTCTCTTTCTCCTTTAAGCCTGTATTCATAATTCATTCCATGATACATCGCTTCTTCGATTAAATAGTCATCGCCTTCAACGATTTCAATATCTTTCAGTTTTATAAGATCGTCCTCAGATATATTTTTCTAAATACAAATTTTTTTTACTATATAAGTTATTGTATCAACCATAAAAATGCAACTTGAATTCTTGTAAAAAACTTACATATATAATAAAAAGAAAAAGATATTATTTATACAGCCGGTCACATAAATAATATCTCAATAAACTTTTTAGTCAGTACTACTCCTTTACAATCATTTATTAATATATTTTATTCTGTGCAAGCTAATTTAAAAAATGAAAAGTTTAATGACAAATCAATTTAAATAATATTTTCAAGTGTGCTAATTGCTGTAAGAATCGCCTTACCGCAAACGCTTTCAAGAAGTCCTTCTTCCTCCGCTTTTTCTATATTGTTGTCTTCCATAACTTTCATTCCCAAAAGTTCATTGCAATTAGTCGATCCCATTTTTTCTTTAAACTCGTTTTTAAATGCAAGCGTCTTTTTTGCAAGTTCAATTCTCTCGTTGAAATCTGTCGAGCCGTATTTTAAACCGAGAACCATATATCCCGCTGTAATCGCTCCGCATTGTCCACTCTCATACATCCCCATCTCAAACGGACACGAAATTTTTAGCGCGGTCTCTTCATCAAGCCCGAAGTCTTCTGCGAAATAACAAAGAACAACTTGACTGCAATTGTATCCTTTTTTGCTTAATTCATCTATTTTTTCGTAATTCACCATATACCTACTTCCTTAAATTTTTAAATTTAAATCTCAATACATTTTTTCCATAACTTGATGAAGGTTCTTCTTTTACCTCCAAAATTTCAGTTAAAAAGTTTTTTACATTTTTAAGTTCATATCTGTTTTTAAATATTCCGGCGCACGAACTGCAATATGTGTACACGCTTTCAGTGTTGTGAGCATTCATCTTTTCCTTTGTTTTTTCCAAAAGATCCGGCTCTTTACTTCCCGCACCGCCACCAAGACCGCAACAATTCACATCAGTAAAAGTGTCATTGTAATCATATATAAAATATTTAACCGATTCAAAAATTTCATGGTTATATCTGTCGCTGCACGGGAAAAACACATCCGGAACAACGTCGAGTTTTTTTCCTATCCCCTTTTCCTTTAAAAACTTATATATATCAATTACCTCGATATTAAGTCTGTATTTCAGAAAATGATAGCAGTTCGGACAACAACACACCAGTCTTTTAACACCCTTGTCGCGACAAAGCTTTTCCACCTGTGATATATTTGCTTTTCCGCCGGATTCATAAACCGGTTTTTTGCAACAGTCTATACTGTAATCCATTCCCATATCTTTACAAATTTCTATAATTCTTTCAGTGGTTTTCGGAAGAAAGCCCGGAAAATTACAACCGAGATAAAGTAAATCCGTAGATTTCTTTTTGCTGTTATTTCGTAGTTTATAATTGTTTTTCATAAACTCCGTCTTAAAAGTGTTTTCAGGTGATTCTTTTCTCATCTCCGTTGCAATTTGAGCACCCGACAAATCCTTTGGACAAACCGCCCTGCATTTATCACAAAGAAAACATGAATATCTATGCTCCGGTTTTTCTATAAATTCAAACAAATTCATATCGTATTTCGTAAGGAAATCACAGTTTTTTTTGCATATATTACAATGAATGCATTCTTTTTTTGTCTTTTCTATCATATTTTCATCAACAAATTTTTCAAAACTCAAAATATCACCTCATTCGACCTTTTTGCCCTCATATTCTTCATAAATCTTTTCAATCAGATATTTCTCTTCTCCTTTTTTTCTAGCTCGCCTGTATGTCTGTTGAAGATGCTGCATCTTTTTATTCGTTTCCCATCTTCCATTTTCCAAATATCTTCTGGAAGACGTTACAATCGGTAAATTTATTTGTCTAAGCGGTATCTCGTGTTCTTTAAGACAGATTGAAAGCTCATAGTCTTCCATTATAGGATATGGTTTATATCCTCCAATTTCATCAAAAAGTTCCCTTGTGATAAAAATTCCTTGATCTCCGAAAGCAATATTTCTGGAAAGCACTCTATAATTCGAGCAGAATTGTAAAATGTTTTGGAAAAAATTTGTATCATCAAAATTTAATCTAAAACATCCCGCCTTCGCATTTGCGTTTTCAATTGCAATAATGCTGTCCGGATGCAAAATTGAATCTGCATGCACAAACCAAAGAATATCGCCTTTTGCATATTTAGCGGCTGCGTTCATTTGTTTTGAGCGAAATCGCGTCTCCCTTATTTTATTATATTTTATCAAATCATATGTATCGTCGGAAGAAAATCCATCGCTAAATAAAACCTCAAAATCTCCTTTTAAAGTTCTAAGGTTTTCCTGAAATCTTACTATATTTTTTTCTTCATTGTAAGTTGGAACAATTATCGATATCATTTCTCCACCGTCCGACTAATCGTTTTCTTCATTTTTTAAAAATATTTTTGAAATAATAGCCGAAATAATAACAAGCACGAGTAAAAAGCTAAGACTTATAAAAAATTCTTTGCTCCCGACGTTTAAAACATTTTCACCGATATTTATAAAAATGATAACTCCCGGTAAAACCCCTGCAATTGTAGTTAATATATACGGTAAAAATTTAATTTCAGTGACTCCTGAAATATAATTTACAAGATTATAACTGAATATAGGGCTGAGTCTTATAATGAATAAAACGAGTGCCAATACCTTTTGATTCGTGCTTTTTAGCGCTTTTCTAAGTTTCTCACTCATATGATTGTCGACAAAATTATGCACAAAATCTTTCAGTAAAAATCTTCCAATAAAATACATTATCGGTGTGTTAATAAGAACCCCAATCATGGTGTATAATGTGCCTTTGAAAAGTCCAAAGATAGTTCCACCGGCAAGCACTATGACCGGAACCGGAAAGAAAAATATCGGAAGAACCACAAAAGTTGCTATATATATTACCGCCGCCCATGCCCCGTGACCAAGAACCCAAGTCTTAATTTCCTCAAGGCTTATCTTTCTTACCACGAAAATGCTGGCGACGGCGATTGCAATAATAACTGCAATCTTTATATAGTTCATCTTTTTTTCTTCAATGCTATTTTGCGTTTTCTTTTTTTGCTTGTCTGTCATCGTAAATTTTCTTTCCTATATATGCAATCAAGCTGAGTGAGAAAAGTCCGATGAGACCATACATGAGAGCTTGAGCACCACCTGTCAATTGACCGCCGAAATATGAATATAAAATCGTTGCCGGCAATTGTCCGATACCTGTTGCAATAAAGAAACTCCAAAAGCTCATAGGTGTAAGTCCTGCTGCATAGCTTACAGGGTCAAAAGGCACAAATGGTAAAAGTCTACAAATTATAATAGATTGCTTACCGAATCTTTCAAAAAACTTTTCAACTGATTGAAGAGCACCTTCCGTTGCTATTTTTTTTACAACATCTCTTCCGAGAACTCTTGCAATATAAAAGCAAAGTGCAGCTCCGGCCATTGCAGATGTCCAAGAAAGGATTGCCCCTTTCCACCAACCCCAAATCATTGAGTTTGCAAGTGTAATGAAAAATGCCGGAATAGGTGCGACAATTGATTGCAATATCATCAATAAGAATGAAACTGCAACCGCCCATGCGCCATATCCTCTTATATATTCTGCAATTTGCGCCATATCCGCTTGTGATAAAACCTTAAATGCATCTTTAACCCCTCTGTTTACTGAAGGAACAAAAATGCAAATAAGAACAACTGCGGCAATAACGCATAGCATTATTATTCTTTTTTTCGATTCCTTTGTAATGTTCTTTTCTTCGTTCATCTTAAACCTCCTCATAAAATATACTTAACATGTCTAAAAATTCCGGGCTCAAAAACTTATTAATCTTGTCCAATGTCTCATCATTTTTGAGCGTTCTTTCCTTTGAATATTCAACCTTTGCCATAGAGCACCATGTCACTCCTCTAAGACTATTGAACATCAAATACTTCATAAACTTATTTCTATCGACGTGTCTGTACTTTTCGTACATATCCAAAAATGACATCATCTCATCGATTGAAAGAATAACATCAGTTTTCCAATTTGTGGTTGTAGGAACAAGAAAATGCGCCAAATCCTGCTCACACTCTCCAATAATAGGCTTTTCCCAATCTATAATTTTAGAATTATTGCCAATAATAAAATTTCTATTATTTAGTTCCGTGTTGATTATGCACGGATTTTGTATTTTGTTCTCCAGACCTGAATCTTTTGCAATTTCCATAAATTTGTCGATTCTTTTTTCAGTTTCAGGATTTTTACCATCCCAAGATTTATATACCGAATACATTTCCACAAACTCATCATACATAATTTTAAACGGTTTCTTTGCATAAATCAAATCCACATTTTGAATAAGCGTATTATGAACTCTCGAAAGAAGTTCTGCCGCCACTTGAAAATCTCGATAATATTCAAGAGGTCGACCTTCTATAAACTCCATAGTAAGAAATCCAAAAGGAATAAACTTCCCTCTTTCATAAAGTTTTAGCGGCTTGGGAGTCACCCCTGAATTTTCAAGAGCTTTCAATGCTCCATACTCATATTCGATTTGTTTATCTCCAAGATGAAGTTGCGATGCGATGTTAATTCTTACAACCTTGTCGTCAATTTTGAAATTTATATTATACTCGCCGGCGCCGATTAGTTTCACATTGTCACTGTCAAACTCCGCACCGACCAAATCGACCAGCTCGTCAACATCTCGTATAGTCGGAAGAAGATAATATGATTTATTGTAAAACTTTATTTTTTTGATGGTGTCTTCAAGAACCCTTGGAGTAGAATAAATAATATCCATAAATACATCTACCGGGTCCTTCATTCCGATAAGCCCATATCCACCATCTTTTGTCGGAGACAAAACTATATCATATTCCTCCAACTTTTCAAAAGCCTGATTTATATCTTCAGTTGTCAAATTGTTTAAGTCGGAGCCTATTAAAACGACCTTATCTGCCGTTTCAAGTTCTTGGAAAATCGCATTTCTCATGCGACGACCCAAACCGTCTCCGAATTGTAGAAGTTTCTTTCCACCGATAAAGTCTATATCGTTTTTTTCTCCATCATAGTAAACTACATACTCCTTGCCGGATGATTTTATTTTTTTATAATTATCATTTATTAAATTAATCATCAAGTCAAGGCGCTCTTTATCATTAAGATACGGTTTTAATCTTGATTTTCCAAACCCGAGTTTCGGAGCCTTTGTAAAAAATATAATTCTGTCCATATTAACTCCTCCCTTCAATCAACAACTTCTATATAAATCGCAATAAATCACAAATAAAAACGGACTTAGGATTTTTGAAGTAGCAAGTTAATTATTCATCAACTACCTCGAAAATCCTAAAGTCCGAATATCAATACTACTTAACTAATTCGTATCCGTCGTATTCTTTTGTTCCATCCCATGCATTGTATACTTCGAAACCTTTTTGTGCAAGTTTGTCAGCAACAGCCCATGATTTGTTTCCGCTGTAGCAGTAAGTCAAGAACGGCTTATCTGTTGGGAATGTTTCGATATCAGCATCTGCCGTATCAACAGTTGTGTGGATAGCATCCATCATGTGTCCTTCGTTGTAATCTTTTTCATCTCTTACATCGACAACTGTGTATTCGCCTGATTCAACTCTTTTTTTGAATTCTTCAGGAAGAAGTGTTGCAGCTTTTGTCATTGTTGTATAGCTGAAGTCTTTAACACCTTGTGCGTTCCAAACATTTTTGAATCCTGCATCAACAAGTTTTTGAGCAGCTTCTGCGCTCTTCTTTCCTGTGTTGCAAACTGTAACAACATTCTTGTCTTTGTATGCTTCGATTTCTGCAATTCTTCCATCGAGTTCATCAACAGGCATGTTGATAGCATGTTTTACGTGACCTTCGTTATATTGTTCTGCCGGTCTTACGTCCAATACAAGATAATTTTCTTTTTCTTTGTTGTCTTCTTCTATTTTGTCAAGATCTTCACCTTTCATTTCAGCATAGCTGCCTTCCTTAGGTGCATCGCCTGACGGTGCATTGTTTGATTTACAGCCTGCAAATACTAAAACTACTGCTAATACTGCTGCAATCAATGCTAAATGAATTCTTTTCATATTCAATCTACCTCCATATGAAATTCGGTTCTTAAACCGTTTCGCCGAAAGCACTGCAAACATTTGTTATTTGTACTGCTTCCGAGCTTCGTTATATATTATACCCAATTTTTACAAATTTATCCATAGTTTGATAATAGATAATTTTTATCGAGAATTATATATCGATAGGCAAAGCTTATAACTAAAAAGAGAGCTTTCGCCCTCCGTTTAATGTGTCTTGCCGCCTGTGACGACAATGTCTTCTTCGTTTGTAATTATTGCTTCAATTGCCAGCTCTAATCCCTTTACAATTGTCTCAAGAGCCATTGACGGCATATTCTTTTTGTCGGTAACTTGTTCCGGCAAGAACGGTATATGAATAAATCCGGTTCTCATATTAGGATATTCAGTCGCTTTTATGTGACAAACTCCATACAGAACGTGGTTACAAATGAATGTGCCTGCCGTGTTTGAAACACTTGCCGGAATCTTACCTTCCTTTATGTGCTCAACCATGGCTTTTATCGGAATCGTTGCAAAATATGCTGCCGGACCGTCTTCTACAACCTTTTCATCAATAGGTTGATTTCCTTCATTGTCCTTTATTCTGCAGTCATCGCAGTTTATTCCAACTCTTTCAACCGTGATGTCCGGTCTTCCTCCGGCTTGTCCAATTGAGAGAACAACATCCGGTTCCACTTCTTTAATTTTTTCTCTGATTTTATCAACAGATTTTCCAATAACTGTTGGAATTTCAAGTTTAATAATTTCCGCATCCAAAATCTTATCCGGCAATCTCTTTACTGATTCAATTGCAGGATTAATTTTTTCTCCTCCAAACGGGTCAAATCCCGTTACCAAAATTTTCAATTAAAAACCTCCTTTAAATTCAAAGCTTTTCTAAAATCCGAACGTTAACATCAAGATAACATGAACGACCACCAATGCTAAAGCAACCGGTGCTTGAGTCTTCATAATTGTATATTTGCTCTTTGTTTCAAGAATTGCAGCCGGAACTATGTTGAAGTTTGCTGCCATCGGTGTCATAAGAGTTCCGCAGTATCCGCATGTCATACCGAGTGCTCCGATAACTGCAGGATTTCCACCGTTTGCAATAACAAATGGAATGCCGACTCCGATCGTGATAACTGTAAATGCGGCAAATGCATTACCCATAATCATTGTAAATACAACCATTCCGAGGCAATATGCAATAACGCCCAACACTTTTGCTTCCGGTGGAACAATAGCTGAAACACCTTGTCCTATTACTTGCCCTACTCCGGCTGATGCAAAAACTGTACCTAGAGCACCGAGTAATTGTGGAAGAAGTGACGAACTTCCAATTTGCATAAGCATCTTTGAAGTGTCTTCTTTTGTTTCTTTATAATTTGCCTTTGTTATAATTAATGCGATTATAATAGCTATAATTGACGAGAATCCGAGTGTTTGAGCGGAAGTGAATCCGAAATACACGGGAGCTCCGTCCTTCGCTGTGTCAACAACTATTTTAAAGCTCTTAAATTGAGCCATAATCATAGCTATAACACCAATTGAAAGTGCAGGAATAAATATTTTGTTTCCCACTTTCTTTCCGTATTGTTCTTTTTGTTCTTGTTTTTGCTCTTCAAATTCTCCGATTTGAACTTGTTTTGTAAGCGTTAGAGCGCCTAGTACCATTAAAAGTGCACCGATAATTGCTCCACCATGTTCAAAACTGTCAATAATGAATTTTCCTCCTGCAAAAAGAAGCCCAAGTAATGTCCAGAAAACAAATGTTCCTATAGGAGCTTTTTTATTTTTTAGTCCTCTAACACCTACTATAATACAAACGATACCACAAAGAATGTAGATAAATTCATCGATTATAGCTGTGTTGTTATATATAAAACTAAACATTAGCTTGCTCCTTTCTCAATTTTCTTTCGAACAAATAGCATTGAATGAGTGCCAAAATAACCATTGCAACTCCGGCTAAAATTGAGCCTTGAGCTATTTCTGCATTGGTTACATTGTATCCTGCTTCAGCAAGTGTAGATTGAATCAAAAGTACACCGCCCGCAACAGGGAAAATATTTTGTCCGAAGAAATTTCCGTAGTTTTCAGCAGCTCCTGCCAAGCCCTTAAGTTCTTCCAATCTTTTTTCTGAGAGATCCACTTTCTTTGTTGCGGCTCCTTCAGCCATAGGAAGAATAAGAGGTCTAACAAATTGAACGTGTCCGCCCAATCTGAGTGAGAAAATTGCTGCAACCCATCTGATAAGGATATACATCCCGATAACTGCTCCTGCGCTTGCAGATTTGATTTTTTGTATCGCTTCTGCAGCTCTGTCTTTTAAACCATATCTTTCCATAATTGCAATAAGTGGTAAACTTAGGAAGAAAAGAGACATATATCTGTTTGTTACAAATCCCTTACCTATTAAGTCCAGCACTTCGATTAACGGCATGCCTGAAACGAGACCTGTCACTAGTCCTGAAATAAGAACTACTGCAACAACATCCAGTTTGCAAGCAAACCCGACGACTATTAATAAGACGCCGATTAAAACAAAATAGTTCATAAGCACCTCCTATCTCTCTTATACCCCTTTTTAATATTAATAAACTAAATTGAAATAAATTTTTATAAAAATTATATTAAATATATTTTTCATTGTTGATATTTCAATTTTATAACTAAAAAAGGATGCATAATAACGCATCCTCTAGATCTAATCATCTTCTCTTTTTATTTTTGCAGTAAAAACTTCTTTTCTTTTGTCATAGCTTATAGTTATTGCAGTGATACTAGGGTCGCTAGGAAGCTCGTACATATAATCGAGCATTACATCCTCAACTATCGACCTCAAACCTCTCGCCCCTGTCTTTCTCTTAATCGCCCTGTTGGCAATTTCGGTAAGTGCAGTGTCCGTGAATTTCAAATTGCAATTTTCAAGCTTCATGAGCTCTTGATATTGTTTTATTATCGCATTTTTCGGCTCGGTTAAAATTCTTATAAGACTGTTTACATCCAAATCATCCAGTGAAACATGAACCGGTATTCTTCCGACAAGTTCCGGAATCAAGCCGTATTTAACGAGATCGTGCGCTTCCATCTTTTGAAAAAGTTGCCCTACACTCATCTCTTCTTTTTTCACAGGGTCATTTGTAAATCCGAAAGAACTCTTCCCAAGTCTTTTTTCGATAATATTTTCAAGACCGTCAAACGCGCCACCCACAATAAACAAAATATTTTTTGTGTCTACTGTGAGCATTGTGCCTTGCGGATGCTTTCTTCCGCCTTGAGCCGGAACGTTCGCAACTGTCCCTTCAATAAGTTTTAAAAGTGCTTGTTGAACGCCTTCACCGCTTACGTCTCTTGTAATCGAAACATTTTCACTCTTTCTGGCGATTTTATCGATTTCATCGATATAAATAATTCCCTTTTCTGCAGCAGCAATGTCCATATCGGCAGCTTGAACAAGCTTTAATATGACATTTTCAACGTCTTCTCCTACATAGCCCGCCTCTGTTAATGTTGTTGCATCTGTAATTGCAAACGGCACATCCAAAATCTTTGCAATCGCTTGTGCGAGAAGTGTCTTTCCGGAACCTGTAGGTCCCAAAAGAAGCACATTACTTTTGTCAATCAAAACATCGCTTTCAGAGTCTACATAAACTCTCTTGTAGTGGTTATACATTGCAACCGATAAAACTTTTTTCGCCTCATCTTGACCTATAACATACTCGTCGAGTTTTTCCTTTATTTCCTTAGGAGTCAAAAGTTCCGTTAAATCCTTTGTAAACTGCATTTCAATTTGACTCTTTACAATTTCTTCGCAATATTTAACGCAGTCGTCGCAAATGTATGCATCTCCTCCACCACTAATCAATATATTTACATCATCTTGAGATCTGCCGCAAAAAGAGCAACGATTCTTATCATCTGGTGTTCTTGGCACTATTTTGACCTCGATTCTAATACTTTATCTATAATACCGTATTCTACAGCTCTTCCAGCACTCATAAAGAAATCCCTGTCGGTATCTTTTTCTATTTTTTCTAGCGGTTGACCTGTTCTTTCAGCTAAAATCTTGTTGAGTCTTTCTCTTGTTTCTAAAATCTTTTCAGCTTGAATTCTTATATCTTCAGCTTGCCCTTGTGAGCCGCCGAGCGGTTGGTGAATCATAATATCAGCATTTGGAAGTGCAAATCTCTTGCCTTTTGTGCCTGCTGTAAGTAAAATTGCACCCATACTTGCTGCAAGTCCGACACATATCGTTGAAACATCCGGTTTAATATGGTTCATAGTATCGAAAATTGCAAATCCGCTTGTAACATTTCCTCCCGGGCTGTTTATATACATTTGTATGTCTTTTTCAGGGTCTTCAGCTTCCAAAAAGAGAAGTTGTGCAACAACCAAATCTGCCATAGTATCGTTTACTTCGCCTGAAACAAAAATAATTCTTTCTTTTAATAGTCTGGAGAAAATATCATAACTTCTTTCCCCTCTACCGGTTTGTTCTATAACCATTGGCACCAATGCCATAAAATCACTCCTTTTTAAATAATAAACAAGGCCCTTTTGGGCCTTATTTCATTTTACTTTTCTTCAATATCTTCTTTTTCTTCTTTGACCTTTTTTTCTATCTTCTTTTTGGTCGTCTTTTTTTCTTTCTTTTCTTCAACATCAAAGTCTGTTTCTTCAGCTAACTTTTCAGTCTTTTTCTTTGAGGCTTTTTTAGGAGCTTTCTTTTCTTTTTCTTCAGTTGCTTCCTTTACTTCTTCAGCTTCTTTATCAGCTTTTTTTGTTGACTTTTTAGTTGTCTTCTTCGCAGGCTTTTTTTCTTCTTTTTCTTCTTTTTCTTTTTCAGATTCTTTTACTTCAACTCTCTTAACAGTTTTCATTAATTCTTCAACAACTTTTTTGTTAAGAATTCCTGTGTCCATAAATGTTATATCTTGATTCTTTGCCATTTCGAAGAATTTATCCGGGTCCATTCCGTAACCTGTTGCTGCAGATTTAATCGCTTCTTCTCTGTCCGCGTCAGTTACTTCGATGCCCATTTCTTTTGCTGCTGCGTCAAGAACAATATTCGCTCTTGTCTTCTTTTCAGCAATCGGTCTCAATTCGTTTTTAATTCCTTCTTCAGTTTGACCCGTGTATTTAATAAACTCATCAAAATCCATTCCTTGTTGTCTCAATCTGAATTTAAAATCTTCAAGTTCTTGGTTTGTTTGAGATTCAATAAGTGCTGTAGGAACTTCAAAATCCGTTCTCTTTACAAGGGCATCAACCGCATTATTTTCATCTCTTACAGCAATTGATTCTTCAAGTCTTTCTTCAAGCTTCTTTCTGATATCGGCTTCAAGTTCTTTTATTGTTTCAAACTCACTTACTTCAGATGCGAAGTCGTCATCGAGTTCAGGCAATTCATATCTTGAAATTGCATTTAATTTTGTTTTAAAAACAGCTTCTTTACCTGCGTATTCTTCTGCGTGATAATCTTCAGGGAATGTAACTGTTATATCAAATTCATCGTTAATATTTTTTCCGATGATTTGCTCTTCAAATCCCGGAATAAACTTGCCCGAGCCGATTTCCAAAGTATTTCCTTCAGCTTTTCCGCCTTCAAATGCAACCCCGTCAATAAATCCTTCAAAATCAATATCGACTGTATCGCCTTTTTCAGCTGCTCTTTCATCTATAATAATTTCTCTTTGATTATTTCTTCTTTGATTTTCAAGTTCGGCTTTAACTGCTTCATCAGTTACTTCTTCTTCGATTTTAGGAATTTCGAGATTCTTCATATCCTTAATTTCGATTTCAGGCAAAACTTCTGTAGTAAATTCCATAACGACATCTTTTCCGCTTTCGAGTTCTTTGATGTCTACACTCGGCATTCCTACAGCCGTCTTCGGCAATTCTTCAGCCAACTTTTCATAATTTTCATCGATTGCAATATTTAGAGCGTCTTCATAAAATACACCCTTGCCATAGAAATTTTCAATAATATGCCTCGGTGCTTTGCCTTTTCTAAAACCGTCAATTCTAAAGTGACCTCTAGTCCTCTTGTATGCGATTTCTATATACTTTTCAAATTCATTCCAAGGCAATGTCCAATCAAATTTTAATTCATTGTCCTTTGATTCAACTACTTTAACGTTCATAAATATCTCCTTTCAATATTCTCAGATAATTATAGCACAAATTGATTATAAAATCAATAACTCTTCCACTTATTATACCCGAAAATCATGCAATTAAACATATATAATATTTACTATAATTTTCATAAAACTTTAAAAAGCATCTATATAAATCCTTGACTTATTGTTACCGTTCTGTTATAATAGGAATGTCGCTTAAGCGAGACTTAAATTGACTATTTTATTCATTTTTTAGTCAATTTTCGAGTTTATGGATCTCGCAACTTAGACTCGATCTAAATGAAGCAATTATTTGTTTCAGTTCATTTAAAGTAGTGCGGTCTACCTCCTATGACAATGCTACTTTAAAAGGACACTAAAGGCCCATGAAAGGGTCTTTTTTTATATTAATTACGGAGGTTTTGTATGATTGATAATGACAAATTAGGTACCGTGCCTGTAAAAAAACTGTTGTTTGAACTTTCAGTCCCGGCTATTTTAGCACAAATTGTAAATGTTTTATATAACTTGATTGATAGAATTTTTATCGGGCATATCGACCAAATCGGAAGCCTTGCTTTGACAGGTGTCGATGTTGCAATGCCTTTAATAATGATAATTTCCGCATTCGCCGCACTCGCAACAATGGGCGGCGCCCCACGCGCATCTATATATACTTGGAAAAAGACGATTTAAAAACAACCGAAAAATTTTAGGAAATTCCTTTTCGCTATTACTTTTAATTTCACTAATACTCAGCATATCCGTTCATGCAACTCTCGATAAAATATTGATCCTTTTCGGAGCAAGCGAAAACACCCTTGTATATGCAAGAGATAATATGAAAATATATATTTTAGGCACAGTCTTTGTTCAACTTTCAATCGGTTTGAATGCATTCATAACCGCCCAAGGCTTTGCAAAAATAAGTATGTACACAGTATGTATAGGTGCAGTATTAAATATTGTACTCGCCCCAATATTCATCTTCGTTTTTAAAATGGGTGTAAAAGGCGCCGCACTTGCAACAATAATATCTAAAGCCGTATCTGCAATTTGGGTTTTAATGTTTTTAAGAGGCGAAAACACAATTTTAAAATTAAAAAAGAAAAATATGAAACTCGACAAAGATATAATTCTTCCATCAATTGCACTCGGTGCATCTTCTTTTATAATGCAAATGACCGAAGGGCTTATAGGAATAACTTTCAATCGTTCCGCTCTTAAATACGGCGGAGATATTGCTGTCGGAACAATGACGATACTTCTTTCTATAATGAACTTTTCGATGCTACCGTTAATCGGGCTCACGCAAGGCGCCCAACCTATAATAAGTTATAGCTACGGCAAAAATGATATAAATCGTTTAAAAACAACATTTTCATATTTATTAAAATCGTCTCTGATTTATTCATTAACGATGTGGCTGCTTCTTATGATTGTACCAAATATTTTTGCATCTCTATTCACAAATGATGTAGCTCTCATCGACTATTCCACTCCGGCAATAAGAATGTTTTTCCTTGTAAATGTTTTACTCGGAATACAAATTGCATGTCAAAATACGTTTATAGCCATTGGAAATGCAAAAACCAGTTTGTTCCTTGCAGTCCTTCGTAAAATAATTCTTCTTATTCCGCTTATAATTATCTTGCCTAATTTTATAGAGCCTCAAATAAACGGTGTATTCATCGCCGAGCCGATTTCCGATTTTGTCGCAGTCTTAACAACTGCTATTATGTTTAGAAAAACTTATAAAAAACTATAAAAAACTCTCATATTAGCTTAGTGCTAGTATGAGAGCTTTTTTATAGATATATCCAAAATCTTTTCGTGAAAATGCCTCCATCTTCTACTATATTTTCCAAAATGCCTCCTGCGGATTCAATTGTTTTTTGAGAAGCAATATTGTTTTTGTTGCAAGTTATTAAAACTTTGTCGTATCCTTCATCTCTATAAAACTCGAGCGCACCGGAAAGCATTGCCTTCGCATACCCCTTTCTTCTTTCGTCAGGACTGACCGAATAACCGATATGACCACCAAACTTCAAAAGCATATCATTAAGCTCAAGCCTCATATTTATCATTCCATAGACTTTTGTTTCATCATCATCTAAATAAATCTTTTCATATGCAGGAACGAGTTCTTTTGGGCACGATTCCTTTTTTGACACCATAGAAAGATATTGAAGCCACTCGTCATAGTCCATTCTTTCAAGCCCGCTAACTCCGCAAAACTGTTCATTCGCGTCTTTTATCTTTTGTTTAAAATCCATAACTATTTGTTCATGTCTTTTTTCAGGAAATATTAATTTCATTTCATCCTTGATTCCTTTCCATGTCTTTTTGATTGTCTATTGCAATGACTATTCCCAAGATTTCAGATGTATATTTGTCGTCGTAAATGTCAACTTCATATGTGTCGCCCCATGTTAGCCATTTTTTTGAAATATCCGCAATAACTTCTCCTTCTTTTAAAACCTCAAAATCCATGTCCCAAAACTTTCCCCTGACAGAGAAGTTTTCAAAAGTTGTTTTTACGTCGATTTTTCTGTGGATAAAAGAAAATCTGAAATCTAAATATATCTTCTCTCCATTATCAAAATTTAAAACATATTTAGGAAGAAATCTAAAAATTTCTTTGTCTATTTCAAAACTTTGATAATCTCCTCTCGCAGTTACATCCGCATGGAAACCTAAAAATTTAAATTTTTGGTTTACTGTAAAAATTGCATTTTGATTTTCATCATAGACATCATAATGATCTAAAAATTTGAACACCTTTTGTTTTAAATATAATTTCATGAAAATTTCTCCTATTGACTATAAATTTAGTTTCATGTCTCCGTCTTTTATCCAACCTATCTTCTTCATTGGTAGATAAAATAAATACGACAACACAGCCGGCAGTATTATGTGTACGAGTAAAATACTTGTGTAAATAACTCCAAGACTTCTACCGTCAGCACTCATCGATGTTATTGTTCCAATTTGTCCGACAAGTCCACTCGTTCCCATTCCGGAGCCGATTGGAATATTTGTCATTTTAAACACAACTGTTGAAATTGGTCCTGTTATTACGGATGCAAGTGTTGGCGGAATCCAAATTTTCCAATTTTTTACAATATTTGGAATTTGTAACATTGAGGTTCCGATTCCTTGGCTTACAAGTCCGCCAAGTCCGTTTTCTTTGTAACTTATAACCGCAAATCCAACCATCTGTGCAGAACAACCAGCCGTGGCGGCTCCTCCTGCAAGTCCTGAAAGTCCTACCATCATACAAAGTGCTGCGGATGAAATCGGAAGAGTTAAAACCATTCCGACAACTACCGACACTACAATTCCCATAAAAAACGGCTTTAGTTCCGTTGCCTTTATAACAAATTGACCGATTGATGTCATTCCGCTCGAAAGAACCGGTCCTAAAACAGTTGCGATTAATGAGCCCACAATAATCGTTGTTGCAGGTGTAACTATTATGTCGAGTTTCGTTTCCTTTGAAACAATCTTTCCAAGTTCAACACTCACACAAGTTGCAATAAGCGCGCCCACCGGACCCCCTGATAAATTTCCAATATAACCGACAACAACCGCCGAATAAATTACAAGAGCCGGAGCGTTTAAGCTGTGCGCAATAGCGACACCAATCGCCGCCCCTGTCATATCCCTTGCTGCCGGCCAAATCGTTTCAGTTAAATAAGTAATTCCTAATTTTGTTCCAATAGTATTTAAAATAGTGCCGACAAGAAGAGTTGCAAAAAGTCCGAGAGCCATCGAACCCAAAACATCAATTCCATATTTTTTTAAAGATATTTCGACACCTTTTTTATTTAAAAATTCTTTTACACTTTTATTACTCATAATATCCTCCGAAAAAATAAAAATAAAAATAAAACAATAAATTAAAAATTTATTGTTCTTTTATATCACTCATTATTTAATAATTCTTTAAGATAATCATATTCCTCTACTAAATCCAATTTTGTCTCCTGCGGAGCAGAGGACATTTTTTTTAGTACATCATTAAGCATCTCACAAACTTTATCTTCAGAAAAATAATTTTCATCTATAAGATTATACATAACTCGTCCTTTCTGTTTCGTATAAAAAATATGTATAAGGGCCGCAAAAGCGACCCTTAATTATTTTTATATCGTTTTCTTTTCTTGATTTTCGTCATCAAGTTCCGGAACGTCTTCACCTGATTGAATTACAATAGGTTCTTGTGCTGCAAGTTGTTTGTATGTCAAATATTTTCTCTTTGCCATTTCTTCAGCTTGGTCAAACAAGTCTTGTGCTTGGTCAGGGAATGCTCTCATAAGTGAAGTGTATCTTACTTCGCCCTTGATGAAATCTTGGAATGATTCCTTAGGTTCACGGCTGTCCAATTGGAACGGATTCTTGCCTTGATCTTCAAGACGTGGATCGTATCTGTAAAGGTGCCAATAACCTGAATCAACTGCACGTTTTTCTTGGTTAATGGTTCTTCCCATACCTTCTCTGATTCCGTGGTTGATACATGGAGCGTAAGCAATGATGAGTGATGGACCAGGATAGCTTTCTGCTTCCTTGATTGCTTTGATAGCTTGGTTCATGTTTGCACCAAATGCGATTTGAGCAACATATACATAGCCATAGCTTGTCATCATAAGACCGAGATCCTTCTTTCTGATTCTCTTACCTGATGCAGCGAATTTTGCAATTGCAGCAAGCGGTGTAGCCTTTGATGATTGTCCACCTGTATTTGAGTAAACTTCTGTATCGAATACCAATACGTTGATGTCTTCGCCGGAAGCGAGTACGTGGTCAAGTCCACCGAATCCGATGTCGTATGCCCATCCGTCTCCACCGAATACCCAAACGCTCTTCTTTACGAGGAAGTCTTTCTTTTCAAGAATTTCATCGAGAATTTCCTTTGCACGTCCGTCAGCTTTTTCAGCATATCCTTCAGTTGTAAGTCTTCCATAGACGTCTATTGTCTTTTCAGGATCGTCGATGTTTTCTTTGAATTCTTTGAAGATTTCTGAAACTGTGCTGTCTGCATCATCAAGAGTCATATATTCATCCATTAAGTCTTGAATCTTTTCTCTGATGTGACGGATTGCAAGTGCCATACCGTAGCCATATTCAGCATTGTCTTCGAACAATGAGTTAGCCCATGCCGGACCTCTTCCGCATGAATCTTTGCAGTAAACTGTTGATGGAGCTGAACCTCCCCAAATTGATGAACAACCTGTTGCGTTTGCAATGAGCATTCTGTCGCCGTAAAGTTGTGTTACAAGTTTTGCATAAGGAGTTTCTCCGCAGCCTGCGCATGCGCCTGAGAATTCGAGATATGGTTTGTTGTATTGTGAACCCTTAACTGTGAATTTGTCCATAACATTGTTCTTTTCAGAGAGTGTTGTTGCAAATTCCCAATTTTCTTTTTGTGGGTGGAATTCTTCTTCGAATGGAACCATTGTAAGAGCTTTAACTTTTGCAGGACATGTGTCTGCGCAGTTTCCGCATCCTGTACAGTCAAGAACTGAAACTTGGATTCTGTATTGATAAATATCCAATCCTTTACCATTTGCTTTAAGTGTTTCAAATGTTTCAGGCATATTCTTTTGTTCTTCTTCGCTAACAAGCATCGGTCTGATACATGCGTGCGGACATACATATGAACATTGGTTACATTGGATACAGTTTTCTTTGTTCCAGTGTGGAACATTAACTGCGATTGCACGTTTTTCATATGCTGAAGTTCCGTTTTCGAAAGTACCGTCTGCGTATTTTCCTGTGAAAGCTGAAACAGGGAGTGTGTCACCCTTCATCTTGTTCATAACGTCAGCTATCTTTCTTACGAATTCAGGACGTGATTCATCGACCGGTTCTTCTTCTACTGAAAGGTTCTTCCAGCTTTCCGGAATTTCAATCTTATGAAGCGCATTAACACCTTGGTCAACAGCTTCATAGTTCATGTTAACAACCTTTTCACCTTTTCTGCCGTAGTTCTTAACGATTTGGTCTTTCAAATCTTTAATAGCTTCGTCGAGTGGTAGAACTTGTGATAATTTGAAGAATGCAGCTTGCATGATCATGTTTGTTCTTCCGCCCAATCCGATTTCAGCAGCAATCTTTGTTGCATTGATTGTATAGAAGTCAATGTTGTGATCAGCGATATATTTCTTTAGGCTGTTCGGTAGGTTTTCTTCCAATTCATCGTCATCCCATAGACAGTTGAGAAGGAATGTGCCTCCGTCTTTCAAGCCTTCGAGCAAGTCATAGTTGTGTACATATGCTTGTTTTGAGCATGATACAAAGTCAGGGTGTGTAATCAAATATGTTGATTTGATAGGTTTTTTACCAAATCTCAAGTGTGATGTTGTTACACCGCCTGATTTCTTTGAGTCGTATGCGAAATAACCTTGTGCATATAAATCACTGTCGTCTCCGATAATCTTGATAGCTGATTTGTTAGCACCGACTGTTCCGTCTGAACCGAATCCCCAGAATTTACATCTGATTGTTCCTTCAGGTTCTGTGTTGATTGTTTCACCCAATTCAAGTGAATGATGTGTAACGTCATCAACGATACCTACTGTGAACATATCTTTTGGTTCATCTTGTTTTAGATTATCGAATACAGCCTTAATCATTGTAGGAGTTGTGTCTTTTGATGACAATCCGTAACGTCCGCCAACGATGATAGGTTGTTGTTCATTTCTGTAGAAAATTTGTAGAACATCTAAGTGTAGAGGTTCTGCAGTTGCGCCTTTTTCCTTTGTTCTGTCAAGAACAGCAATCTTCTTAACAGTTTTCGGAAGAACGTTGAAGAAATATTCTTTTGAGAATGGTCTGTAAAGTCTAACTTTGATAACACCGACTTTTTCGCCCTTGTCTCTCAAATAGTCAACTGTTTCTTCAATTGTATCTGTAACTGATCCCATTGCAACGATAATTCTTTCAGCTTCAGGATCTCCGTAGTAATCGAACGGTTTGTATTCACGGCCTGTGATTCTTGAAATTTCTTTCATGTAATCTGCAACGATTCCAACGATATCTTCATAATATTTATTTGAAGCTTCAGCAGCTTGGAAGAAGATATCTCCGTTTTCTGCAGTACCGCGTGTTACAGGTCTTTCAGGATTCAATGATCTCATTCTGAATTCGTTCAATGCTTTGTAATCGATGAGAGATCTTAATTCTTCATAATCCATAACTTCGACTTTTTGAATTTCGTGTGAAGTTCTAAATCCGTCGAAGAAGTGTACAAATGGAACACGACCCTTGATTGTTGCTAAGTGAGCAACACTTGCCAAGTCCATAACTTCTTGAACTGAACCACTTGCTAGCATTGCAAATCCTGTGTTTCTAGCAGCCATAACGTCTGAATGGTCGCCGAAAATTGATAATGCGTGGCTTGCTAAAGATCTAGCTGATACGTGGAATACAGCCGGTAGAAGTTCCCCTGCGATTTTGTACATATTTGGAATCATGAGTAATAAACCCTGACTAGCCGTATATGTAGTAGTTAGAGCACCTGCTTGAAGTGAACCGTGAACTGCACCTGAAGCACCGCCTTCAGATTGAAGTTCCTTAACTAATACTTTTTGACCGAATAAATTCAATCTTCCTTCTGAAGCCCATTGGTCTACAGCTTCAGCCATGTTTGAAGATGGAGTAATAGGATAGATTGCAGCAACTTCTGTAAATGCATAGCTTACATGAGCTGCGGCGGTATTACCGTCCATCGTCTTAAATACTTTTGACATAATTACCTCCTAAAAAGTTGTCATCATGTGGTTAAAATTATTTTCCACATTCTATTATATAACAACTAAAAACTAATGTCAAAGTTTTTAGCTATTATTGGCTAAGAATCTTTAATAGATTTTTTTAATACCAAACTCCGTATTTATAGAGTTTACCTATAAATAAAATCGAAGTTCGGCATTAGCAAAAAAATTATTTTGAAATAATTTAATCTATTTCATACTTTTTCAATTCTTCCTTCACGGACTCGGCGGATTTTCTAGTCATCCCGGGGACCTTCACAAGCTCATCAATCGAAGCCTTCTTTATCTTTTCAATCGAGCCGTATTCTTTCATAAGCGCTTCTTTTCTCTTCGGTCCGATTCCCTTTATGCCGTCAAGCCTGCTCTTGATCATCGTCTTTCCCCTAAGGCTTTTGTGATAACTGATGGCAAATCTGTGAACCTCATTTTGTACATTACTTATAAATGTGAAAAGTTCTCTGCTATCCTTGAGAGCATAAAATTCATTGTTGTATAAAAGCTTGTTCGTTGTGTGAGAATCGTCTTTGACCATTCCCATGACCGGAATATCGATTCCTAACTCACTTAAAACTTGAGTCGCAATTCCGACTTGGGTCTTTCCTCCATCCATCAAAATCAAATCCGGTGCCTTTGAGAAACCTTTTGAGCCTTCAAGCATTCTCTTGTATCTTCTCGTCAAAACTTCCCTCATGCAGTCCAAATCATTTCTAGTGTCCGCTTCTTTTATTTTAAACCTTCTATAGTCATTTCTGTTATGATTGCCATCACTAAATACGACCATCGCACCCACTGCATCTGTGCCTTGAATGTGCGAAATGTCGAATGATTCAATCCTTTCAGGATATTCTCCCGTACCGATAATTTGTGCGAGTTCCGTAAGTGCAATCACATTTGTCTTTGTCTTTTGAAGAATTCTCGCTCTGTGTTTTGCTAAATCTTCGAGTGCATTTTTCTTGACCATCATAATCGTGTCGCGCTTTTCCCCTCTTTTCGGCACAATGATAGTCGTGTTTAAAATTCCCTTTTGTCGTATCGCTTTTTGCAAACTTTCAAGATTTGTCGGCTCCACCTCAAGCACAAGCTCCGACGGCGGATTGGAAATTCCAAGATAATATTGCTTGATAAATTCCTCCATCATCTCGTGCTCGTCTTCCTCATCGTTTGAAAGCACAAAACTGTCCCTTCCGATAGTTTTTCCGTCGCGCTTGAAAAACACTTCCACAAGAAAAATATCTTCACTCTTTGCATATGCGACATAGTCGATCGAATCGCCGAGCGGCTTTGTGATTTTTTGGTCCTCTTTTAGAGAATTTAAATCCTCGATAAGGCTTTTCATTGCCGCAGCTTTTTCGTACTCCATATTCTCGGCATAAGTAAGCATCTTATTGCGCACTCTTTCAACTGTGAGCTCGTTTTTGCCCTTCAAAAAATCAATTGGCTGGGCGAGCTTTTTCATATAATCCTCTTCGCTCATATTGCCCATACAAGGCGCATCACATTTGTCGATATAAAAATTTAAACACGGCTTATAGACTCTGTCCAAATACCTCTTTGTGGTTCTCAGTCGATACTCGTCTTCCCAAAAAGCGAGCACATTGTTCACAGCTAAAACATTCGGAAAAGGTCCGAAATAACTTCCGCCGTCTTTCTTTAGCTCCCTCGATTTTATAAGCCTTGGAAACGGCTCATTCGTAAGTTTTATATAGGGATATTGCTTGTCATCTCTGAGCAAAATATTATATTTCGGCGCATAACTCTTTATAAGATTGCTTTCAAGCACCAAACTCTCCACTTCGTTGTCGACTATAATATATTCAAAGCTTTTTATATGACTGACCATTGCGGAAACTTTCGGAGACTTTTGAGTTTTGTTGAAATACGAGCGGACGCGATTTTTTAAAATCTTTGCCTTTCCGACATAAATGACGTTGTCCTTGTCGTCTTTCATTATGTAAACCCCCGGCTTTGCAGGCAGTTTTTGTAGTTCTTCTCTTATATTAAACACAATAACACCTCGACTATATTATACCACATCTTGTATTTCGATTCCATAAACACTTTTTCATTTGCATATAAAAAAGAGAGCTTTCGCTCCCTTTTATCTCTTAATTTCTGCAGTAGCTTTTTTGAGCCATGCTTTTTCTTCTTCAGTTTTCATATGACTTTGAATATTTTCAAAAACCGTTTTATGATATTCGTTTATATATTCAAGTTCTTCATCGCTCAAAATGGAAACGTCGATGAGTTCCCTTTCGTACGGACAAAGTGTGAGATTCATAAATCCGAAGAACTGACCAAATTGTGTGGTCTTATATTCCGTAACAGTCACAAGATTTTCAATTCTTATTCCGTGTTTGCCGTCTCTATAAATTCCGGGTTCGTTTGAAATAACCATTCCCGGTTGAAGCGGAACATTTATAATTGCTCTTGAAATCGACATCGGACCTTCGTGTACGCCGAGACAATATCCGACGCCGTGACCTGTGCCGTGTTTAAAGTCGATTCCTTCTTTCCACATTGCACCTCTTGCCATAACATCAAGGTGACATCCGCAAGTTCCTTTTAAAAACTTGGTCAAAAATAAATCGATATGACCTTTAAGTGTCAAAGTGTAATCTCTTATTTCCTCCGCTGTCGGACTTCCAAGTGTAACAGTTCTCGTGATATCAGTTGTGCCTTCGAGATATTGTCCGCCTGAGTCAACGAGATACAAACCTTCCGCTTTGATTTCGGAATTGTTTTCGCTCGATGCACTATAGTGTGCCATGGCTGCATTTGATTTGTATGCGGAGATTGTCTTAAATGATTCGCTAATAAAGCTTTCGTGTTCTGCTCTTATTTCGTGAAGCTTTTCTTCAGCTGAAAATTCATTCATTTCAATCTTCCCGGCATTTTCCTTTATCCAGTAAAGATAACGACTTACCGCAGCTCCGTCAATGATGTGTGCAAGTCTTTCATTTTCAACTTCAGTATCATTTTTGATTGCCTTCATCATAGTTGTCGGAAGCATTTCGTCAATAACTTTTGTGTTTTCGGAAATCAATTTATATTGAAGGGCGTTAATCTTGTCGCTTGAAATATAACAAGCCTCTGTTTTATCAAGAGCAACAAGCGCATCATTCACGGTTTCATAAGGTGCAATTTTCACACCGTTTTTTTGAAGATAGCCCTTAACGCTCACATCGATTTTGCTTTCATCCACAAAAAGTGTCGCATTGTGTGAATCAATCAAAAGATAACTTACAACAATCGGAGTGTATAGATCGTCGCCACCTCTTATATTAAGAGTGTATGCAATGTCGTCGAGCGTTGCCAAAAATAAATGCGTAGCCCCTTTTTCTTCCATCTTTTCGCGAATTGATGCAAGCTTTTTTGTCGGATTTTCGCCCGTGTATTCCTCATCCAAGATAAAAGCTTTCCCGGATGGAAGTGCCGGTCTGTCTTCCCAAAATTCTCCAATCAAATCTTTTTCAAATTTGAAATTTATTCTGTCGCCCAACTTTTCAACAAGTCTTTTATACATTCCGTACGGAGTTATTTCTCCGTTAAATCCAACCGTTTGTCCCGGCTTAACATTCTTTTTGAGCCATTCATCATAGAAATCAACGCCTTCGAGCCCCCATTTCATAAGCTTGAAATCTGAGCCTTCAATTTGTTTTTCCGCTTGCACATGGTATCTTCCATCTGCCCAAAGCAGAGCCTCATTTTGAGTAACAACAACATATCCCGCACTTCCTGTGAAACCTGTCATATATACTCTGGACTTATATCTGTCCAATACATATTCGCTCATATGTGGGTCCGATGTAGGTATCACAAAATAGTCGATACCTTCCCTTTCCATAAGACTTCTTAACTTTTCAAGTCTTTCACGTCTGTTCATTTTTACCTCCAAAGTCTTTATCAAAAATTAATTTTCTTTTATATATGACTCCAATTTGTCTGCAATTTTTTCAGGAGTAAATCCGAAATGCTCAAAAAGTTCTGAGCCCGGTGCACTTGCTCCAAATCTGTCGAGACCGATTTTAAGTCCACCCTTTGTATATCTGTCCCATCCGAATGTGGAAAGCGCTTCGACTGAAGCTGTCTTTACACCGCACGGTAAAACATTTTCTCTATATTCTTTGTCCTGTTCGTCAAACAAATCCCATGAAGGCATCGAAACAACGCGAACTCCGTATCCCTTTTCTTCGAGAATCTTTGAAGCTTCCATTGTAACTCCGACTTCTGAGCCTGTTGCAATAACGACAAGATCGAGTTTATCCTTTTCTTTTTTTGCAATATATGCGCCGTATTTCAAATTGCCGCTTTCAATTTTTAGAGTTTCAAGTTTTTGTCTCGACAAAATTAGAGCTGTAGGTTTTTTAGCCTTTTGTGCAACTTCCCATGCATATACTGTTTCATTAAAATCCGCAGGTCTTATTACCGAGAAATTCGGCAAACTTCTAAGCATTGCCAAGTGTTCAATAGGTTCGTGCGTAGGTCCGTCTTCTCCAACTCCGATAGAGTCATGTGTGAGAATATATGTTACAGGAAGATTCATTAGCGCAGCAAGTCTAAGTGCAGGTTTCATATAGTCGCTGAAAACAAAGAATGTTGCACAGAACGGTTTGAGTCCGCCGTGAAGAGCAATTCCGTTTGAAATTGCAGCCATTGCAAATTCCCTAACGCCGAAGTGAATATTTCTTCCACCGAAATTATCCGCACTCATAAATCCGCCGTCTTTTATTTCACTCTTGTTTGAAGGTCCCAAGTCTGCAGAACCGCCGATAAGATTCGGAATAGCCTTTGCGACTTCTTGCAAAGCCGTTCCACTCGCACTTCTCGTTGCGTCCTTGTCCTTTGAATCTATTAATGCGCTCAAATCCGCTTCGTGTTTAAAGTGAATCCAATCGATGTATTCCCTATATTTTTCCGGATTTTTGCTTTCGTATTCTTCGAGCTTTTTCTTGTATTCATCGTAAACTTTTTTCTTTTCTTCTACAATTTTTTCAGCATTTTCTCTGACATCTTGCGGAACATTGAATTCATCTTTTTCTGCCCATTTGATTTTTTCAACCAAAACTTTTCTGTTGTCAACGCCGATTGGAGCTCCGTGTGATTTTTCAGAACCCTCAACGCTTCCTGCGCCGAATCCGATGATAGTTTTTACTTCTATTATTGACGGACGATTGTCCTTCTTTGCATTTTCAATAGCTTCTTTTATTTTTTCCGTATCATTTCCGTCTTCAACCTTTTGAGTGTGCCATCCGTAAGCTTCGAATCTCTTCAAAGTGTCGTCGTGGAATGTGATGTCCGTGTTTCCTTCAATCGAAATATTATTTGAATCGTATAAAACTATAAGATGACCGAGTTTATAACTTCCCGCAAAGCTTGCAGCTTCATGCGAAATGCCTTCCATAAGACATCCGTCACCGACAAGCGCATATGTGTAGTGATCCACCGGTGACCATCCGTCGACTGTAAAGTGCGATCTCATATGTGCTTCCGCAAGAGCCATTCCAACAGCCATAGTTATTCCTTGTCCGAGCGGTCCGGTTGTTGCGTCCACGCCATCTGTTTCGCCGTATTCAGGATGTCCCGGAGTTTTTGATCCCCATTGTCTGAAATTTTTGATGTCGTCGATACTTACATCAAATCCGAACAAGTTGAGTAAACTGTAAAGAATAGCGCTACCATGTCCCGCACTAAGTACGAATCTGTCTCTGTTAATCCACTTCGGTTTTTCAGGATTAAAATTCAAAAAATCCTTATAGAGTGTGTAAAGCATTGGCGCTGAGCCGAGCGGCAATCCCGGGTGTCCGGAGTTTGCCTTTTCAATCATATCAACCGATAGCATTCTTAGCGAACTTATAGTCTTGTTATCAATCATTATTCTCCTCCATAAAACAACTATTTTTAGTAAAAACTATTTTCCATAAAAACACAGGTATGACAATTTGTCTTTTAATTCTACCCGGGTCTTTTATCAACCTATAAAACCATTCAAGCCCCACCTTCTGCATCCAACGCGGTGCTCTTTTAACCTCTCCGCTCATGACGTCAAGACTGCCGCCGCAAGCGATTGAAACCTTAGGCGCTTTGGTTTTAGTAAGGAAAATTTCCTGCTTAGGAAAACCCATTGCCGCAATCAATAAATCCGGTTTCTTTTCTTCTATATCTTTTAAGATTTGCTCCTCTTCGGGAGATCCATCTTTAAAATACCCATTATGTTGACCTTTAACAACAATATTCGGAAATTTCGCTTTAATATTGACAATTGCCTTTTGAAGTATCTCGTCTTTCGCTCCTACAAAATAGACCGAATATCCATTTTCATCCGCAATTTCAAGGAGTCTTTCAAGCGTTTCAATTCCCGTTTGCCTCTTTTCGCCTTTGATGCCCTTCAGCTTCTCGGCAATTTTTATTCCGATTCCGTCTTTTAAAACAAGCGTGGAATTATTTATCATCTCTTTTAAATCGTCACTTTTGTTCGCCGCCATAACTATTTCCGGATTCGGTGTCACAATTCTTAGATTTGAATCACTCTTAAATGCATTTTTTAAAACATTCAAAAGTTCTTCGTCTGATATATTTGAAAATCTTATATCTAAAACATTTACTTTATTCATCGAAATCACCCAAAATTTTTAATACTTCCTCCGCATTTTGCCTTGCGAGCGATTGCCTTTTTTTCTCGTCTCTGCTTATGTCGTCGATATAATGTTCATCTTTTTCAAAAGTGTCAATCTTTTCATATAGTTTATCCGCTGTAAAACTGTTTATATCAACGATGTATTCCGAGCCGATGTCCTTCATAAACCCGTCGACTTTCGGATCATAGCTTAAAGCAAACGGCTTTGTTTCAACGGCAACCGAATATATAAGCCCGTGAAGTCTCATAGACATAACTTCCTTTGCCGCCGAAATAATTCCCATCAATGTTCTCACGCTCATCTCGTCGTAGTATGCGTAAAGATTTTCATGTTTAAGCTTTGACTCGAGTTTCTTTAAAACGTCCGTGTCTTTTGATAGATGCATCGGAAGAAGAAGCACTTTGTGTCCGTCGTCCATAAATCTCTTCATTGCTACTGAAATTTTTTCAATAAATTCATCTTCCCCTGCCCACGGTCTCAGATTTAAAACCATAAAATCTCCGTCAAGTCCGATTTTATTCAAAATAACTTGCGCTTCGTCCATATCCGGTTTCAAAAGAAATACAGGGTCGGAGCGAAGTTTCATATCCTCTTCGTTTAATCCTATGTCCACAAGATATTTAAACGAATCCTCGTCACGAAGCGAAATATAATCCACATTTTTCAAAGTCTTTTTCGTTAAATATCTGTTGAACTTTCTATTTATCGGTCCCACGCCATTTGCGTAAATGACAGTCTTCTTTTTATAACGTTTGCTTAGCGCAATCACAAAAAGATAATACCAAAGACTTCTCGTGCTTGTTATGTCCTGCAAAAGACTGCCGCCACCGCTAACAAGCATTTCAGATGACTTCATCGCCTTTATAAGCTTCGGAAGACTGAACCTGTAAACGCTGAGCAAATCGTAAATCTCGCTTGTTTTTATCGGGTTATTACTCAAAACCTTCAATTTCAAATAAGGATTTATCGATTTTATTTCGGATGTGATTGCCTCCAAAATCGCATCGTCGCCTTGATTGTCAAAGCCGTAGAAACCCGAAAATAAAATCGTCTTGTCGAGAATTGCACGTTTATATATCTTTATGTGAGTTTTCGCCATGCTTATAGCGCTGTATTTCTCTTCTATAAGCCCATTTAAGTTTTCTCCCATTTTTATTCGAAGAGCATCATCTTGTTTGAGCTTGATTAATTTATTCGCAAAATCTTTATAGTCACCGCTTTTAAAAGTGTATCCCGAAAAATCGTCCTGAATAATGCTTGGAATACCTCCGACTGCACTTGCAACCATCGGCTTTTCTAGTTTTCCGCCCTCCAAAATTACATACGGAAAACTTTCTGAAAGCGAAGTCAGAGTGTTTATCTGAATTGCATTTAAAAACGAAAACGGATCCTTTATTTCACCCAAGAAATGCACATTTTTTTCGATGTCCAGTTCTTTTGCGAGGGCAACAAGCTCCTCTTTGTGTCCGCCGTCTCCGCCGATAAGAAAATCCGCATTTTCAGATTTTAAAAATTCAGCAGCACCTCTTAAAAAAGTCTTGTGGTCCTTAACTTCGTCAAGACGTGCCAAAATTCCTATTTTAAAACTGTTTGGGTCAAGGTTGTATCTTTTACAGAACTCCTCATTTGAAACACAATTTTCCACCTTGTTCAAATCGATACCGTTGTAGACAACGTCGATGTTCTTGTCGGTAAATCCTCTCTCAAGAAGCATATATTTAAAATTGTCCGAAACGGCTATAAAGTTCTTAAACTTTTTCAGCGCAAAATAGTTTAGATTTTTAAAGATTAATTGTTTATAAAATACGCCTTTAAAATCGAGTCTATAGTCCGAGTGCACAGTTGTGATAAAAGGTACATCCACTTTTCTTCTCAAAAAAAACGCAATAAAATTAGCCCTTGCCCCATGGCAATGGACTAATTCAATGTTTTGTTCTTTAATAAATTCCGCCAATTTATCGATAACCGATAAATCGAATCTGGATTTTTGTAAAAATAGTTTTGTGGGAATTCCCAATGCCTTGGCTTCATCCAAAAAAACATCATCAATAAATACACCTAAAGTTACGTCAATTTCTTCTTTAAGTGCGCTTAAAAGTGCCATTATATGAGTTTTTGCACCGCCGGTGTCGCCACCGCTTATAAGATGAAACACCTTCATTAATAGATTTCCCCCTCTATAGGTTGTAAATACCAATTGTTTATATTCTTTATATCAAAATCAACATTCTTTTTCTTTGCAACAACAGGTATCGAGCTTCTTGCAAAACTGAATCCCAATCTTTTAAGAGATGCACTATACACTGAATTTTGCCAAATGCCGACGAGAGAAACAGCTTTTTCTCTTCCGATTTCAACAAGCTTTGAAACGAGTGCTTCAAACGAAACCTCATCCTTTGCTAATATATCCATTGTCATAAAATATTTTATATCGTTTCTTTCAATGAATCTGTATATAAGATAACCGTAAAACTCGTCGCCCGTTTTTGCAACCAATATTTCGCAGTCTCCCCAATGTTCGAGTCTCTTTGAAAGAAAATCCTTGGTTCTTTTTGTATAAATCTTTCCGTCAGCTAATGTTTTTCCGTCAAAATCTAAGACATCATCTAAATTCTTTGTTTTAGAAACATTGACAGTAGATATGTCAAGTGTCTTTGAACGTTTGTCGCGAATTTTATTAATAAAAGAAGCAATCGTTCCAAGTACGGAATGCCCCTGCATAATATCGGAAGAATTTAAAATCTTTGCAAAAACTTGCGCTTCACCGACAATTGAATAGTCCTGTTTGTCGACCAAATTCAAAAGTTCATATTGAAGCGGAAAGCCGTAGAACAAATCAATGTCCCCATTTTCATTTTCAAACTCCTTATAAAGTGCCGTAAAAATTCCTTGCTTTCTTTTTTCTTCGGCAACTACATTGTCGAGCATAAAGCCGCCCTCAATTTCACCCTCAGGTGAAACAAGACATCTCTTATCACATCCGAGATGAGCAATCGCCTTTCCATCCTCTTCTACATATTTATGAACCGGATTTGTATATCTCGACTCAAATTCATCCACGCTTTCAAACTTCAACGTTTCTTTAATTAAGTCAATTGCGTTTTCGTTCATTTTGCCTCCAAACTCAAACTTATTCTTAGAGCTTCGTCAATCTTTTTCAATAAATCGTCCGGAAGTCGCCCTATTTTATCCTTAAGCCTCTTTTTATCTATAGTTCTTACCTGCTCCAACAGAATCACCGATTCTTTCGGCAAACCGCAATTCTTGTCTCCGACTTTCACATGTGTCGGTAAATTCGTCTTGTTTTTTACAGACGTTATCGCTGCAACAATCGTAGTCGGCGAAAACTTGTTTCCAACGTCGTTTTGAACGATAAGAACAGGTCTAACTCCGCCCTGTTCGCTTCCTATTACCGGAGATAAATCCGCATAAAGAAGATCGCCTCTTGAAATAGACTTATCATCCTTTTGATTTTCCTTTTTGGAAAACGGACTCTTGTTATCACTCTGACCGTCGGTGTTTTTCTTAAACTTTATAGACGGATTCGAGTGCATACCGACTGAAGAATTAGAATTTTTATTTGTATTCTCCGCACGGTTGACATCTTCAAAAGATTCTTTTTTATTTGCTAAATCATTGTTTTTATTCATTATAAATAATTGATTATTTGAGAGATTTCGCCGTCTTTGATATATACTCGAGGTATTCTGCGAGAAATCGAGCACATAACTTCGTAGTGAATTGTTCCCATCATCTTTGCCATGTCAGTTAAATCGGTGTCATTTTTACCGTGACCGAAAATAACAACTTCATCACCAATCTTTACATCGTCGATATCCGTGACATCAACCATAAATTGATCCATACAAATCGAACCTATCGATGGTGCTTTTATATCGTTCACCGTAACCATGAGTTTATTCGACAAAAGCCTTGAAATGCCATCTGCATATCCGAGTGGAATTGTTGCAACCTTTGTAATTCTTCTCGTCACATAAGAATGACCATAACTTATGCCACTTCCTTCAGGAAGAACTTTCAAGTTACTTATTAGAGCTTTCAAAGTCATAAGCGGTCTCAAATCCATCTTGTGCGGAATGTCCGGGTCAGGCAAATAGCCGTACATAATGATGCCAGGTCTCACATAATCCAAATCATATTCCGGATAGTCGATAATAGCTCCCGAATTTGAAATGTGCCTTTTTAACTTTTTACCGCTTGCAGATTCAATGCTATTTACAAATGAATCAAAAATTTCGTACTGCTTTCTCGTGTTTCCTTGGTCATTTGGAACGTCTGCAGTTGCAAAATGGCTGAAAATACCTTCGCAAATGATGTTCTTCATTTCAAGAATTTTTAAAATTCTTTCAAATGCAACCGTTCCCGGTAAAAAACCGATTCTGCTCATTCCTGTATCAACTTTAATGTGAATTTTTGCTTTTTTATTTAATTCTGCCGCACATTCATCTATAAGCTTTGCCTGTTCATAATCATATACAGTCATGTCCAAATTGTTTTCAATAGCACCTTTAATTTCCGAATCCCTGATATAATTTAAAAGAAGTATTGGATCTGTGATTTCGGCTTTCCTTAGCTCAAGTCCTTCTGATAAAATTGAAACACAAAATCTATGAACTCCAAGCGTATTTAATTCTCGAGCAACTGTGACTGCATCGTGGTTATAAGCATTTGCCTTAATAACCGCCATAATTTCGCTACCCGGTTTTACACTTTCCTTAATAGTATGTATGTTGTGTTTAAGATTATCCAAATTTATCTCAAGCCAACATGGGCGTATCTCATCAAAATTCATCTTGCTCCTCCTTTCTTAATCACTAACTTGAATTATACCACATTTTGTAATTTAATACAATTATGGGTATAAAATAAATATCGAATAAATTGGAGGTAAATATGAGCACTTTAAACGAAAAAATTAACTTCACTGTATTGATAGATAAAATGAAACAAATTGACAGGCGAACGAAAATAATCGGTGTCGACAGACGTGAAACCGATGCGGAACATTCTTTCTCAATCGCTCTAATGGCGTATATATTCAGAGATTATGCAAAAAATATAAACTTGGAAAAGACAATGCTCATGCTCCTTGTCCACGACCTTGTTGAAATTTATGCGGGCGACACTTTTGCATATGACGTCGAAGGAAACAAGACAAAGAAAGATCGCGAAGAACAAGCTTCCATAAAAGTTTTCTCCGAACTTGGCGAAGACGGCGAATATCTAAGAGAGCTTTGGCACGAGTTTGATGCAATCGAAACTCCGGAAGCAAAATTTGCAAATGCAATGGATCGCTCGCAACCAATTATAAATAATATTTTTAACAACGGCGGTACTTGGAATGAATTCCATGTAAAATGGTCACAGCTCATGAAAAGAATGAGCCCTATAAAAGAGTTTAGCCCAGAAATATTTGATTACTTAGTCGAAAATGCAAAACCTTATTTCAGCAGAAACGGAATGCTCATCGACGACAACGACGAAATGGTTTTTATTGGCGACGAAAAAAATCCAATTGCAAAACTCGTTTTTAAAGAAGACGCCGACAGTTTTTCGATTTTGGAAGTTTTTGTCGAAGAGTCGCACAGAAATCGTGGCATCGCAAAAGAGCTTGTGGTTGAAGCAAAGTCTTACGCAGATTTTCATAAAAAGAAAATAATACCTGTTTGTCCATATGCGAAAAAAGTATTGGATAAAGAATAATGACCGAATATGTAAACTTGTACACAAGGCAACACGAAAACAGTCTGTACGAGCTTGAGCACAATGGCATAGTAAGAAATAAAAAGCTTTATGTTGAACTTCACATGCGAGATATTTCGGATTTCTTTTTGGAAAAATACGATTTATTTGTTGAAATGGCCGAGAAAAAAGTGCCCCGCCCATCCGGAATAAACTACCCTATTTGGTGCAGTGTTTCGAAAAACAACTGCTTAAAACCCATCGACAAAGAAGTGGTCTATGCTTTAACTGTTCCGAAAAACGAAGTCATATATTTCGATGGTGCAAAATGGGATTATGTCTTAAACAATCTCTACATCCCGACTGACGAAGATGATGAAAAACGATTTAGAAAACTGCTCGAGGAAAATAAAATCGAACACACTTTCGACCTCTTCAGCAACAAATACATCGGTGCATTTGACGAAATAAAAAACGAAATCACTGAAAGTTGGAAAAGAATTTTCGAAATCACCGACCGCTCCGAATTTGTTGTGCAAGCAAACCTCTGGCATATAAAAAAAGAATGGATCAAGCACATCATACATCCCGGTGACGACTTCTTTAAAATCGTCTCAGATATGGAGGAAACTTGGAAGGAATAAATATACAATCGGGTTTAAACTTGAAAATTTAAACCCGTTTTTTTATTCACAACTTACAACAAAAATGCTAAACTCTTACACAAACAATAAAAATTTGCATATATTTCTTATAAACATATACAAAATCATTGACATTTCACAGATACATACTATAATATATAATTAAGTAAAATTGCAAACGAAATTTTAAACCGTTTGTGATGATTACAAAGGAGGGCGCAATGAACTTCGACAAATTTTACTATATTCTCGAAATTATCGGAACTATAGCATTTGCTTCATCCGGCGCGATGATTGCTATAAGAAAGGGCATGGACGTTTTCGGCATCATAGTTCTTTCAATCATAACCGCTGTCGGCGGCGGGATTTTCAGAGACCTCGTCCTCGGCATAAATCCACCGACCGCTTTTATAAAAACAACCTACACAACAGTTTCTGTAATTTCCGCTATTATTGTCATAATAATATACAAACTCATTGACAAAAAGAAATTTCTAAATATGAATTTTCTTCTAACTTATGTAAAAATAATCTCCATACTCGACGCTATCGGCCTTGGCATATTCACAATGAGTGGGGTTAACCTCGCATGGAAAATGGCATATGGCAGCAACAGATATCTTTTGATATTCGTCGGAATGGTGACAGGATGCGGCGGAGGTGTTGTGAGAGACCTCTGTGCAGGTGCAATCCCGATTATATTTACAAAAAATACAATCTACGCAATGGCGTCTTTTCTTGGCGCAGTCACTTTCATATTTTCGAGACAATATATAAGACACCACTATGCATACCTCCTAGGGGTCATAGTCGTAATTGCGGTTCGCCTTCTCTCAATGAAATATAGATGGAGCCTTCCGGATGTTCGAAGTGACCTTATAGAAGACGGTCCTGACCAATAAAAAACAGCTATTGAATTTTCAAATAGCTGTTTTTGCTGTTTAACTACAATTGTTGTTATAGCATTTTAAAAACTTTTTAAAGAAAGCATTATAATTAAAATTTATTTTATAACTTATATTACTTAAAATAAATAGAAATAAACTTTCCCATAAAAAATCCCCCTTATTTCCGTTTCCGGATTTAAGGGGGTATTGAATAGTCTATTATTTTATTGATATCAACAATAAATGCTATCCAATTTTTATTTCTCATCCTCTTTTTCTTTTTTTATAAGTCCCAAAATTGTCAGAAAGAGGACTATTTCGCCTGCAATCCACAATATTAATGAACCTTTATATTTATCGCTTTTTTTATCCATTTTGTCCCTACTTTTTCTTTAAGATTTTCTTTAAAAATTGTCCTGTATAACTCTTTTTCACTTTCGCAACTTCTTCAGGAGTTCCGGTTGCGACAACTTCACCGCCGCCGTCTCCTCCGTCGGGACCAAGGTCCACAATGTAGTCACAAGATTTTATGACGTCTAGATTGTGCTCGATTACGACAACGGTGTTTCCACCTTCGCAAAGTCTTTGAAGCACTTGAATCAATTTTCTAACGTCTTCGCTATGAAGACCTGTCGTCGGCTCATCGAGTATATAAATTGTTTTTCCGGTTGCGCGCTTCGAAAGTTCGGTTGCAAGTTTTACACGTTGCGCCTCGCCGCCCGAAAGTTGCGTGCTCGATTGACCAAGTTTTATATATCCGAGTCCTACATCATTCAGTGTTTCAAGTTTTCGAGAAATTGTCTGATGATTTTCAAAAAATTCGCACGCTTCACTCACATTCATATCTAATACATCGGAAATATTTTTCCCCTTGTATGTTATTGCAAGAGTTTCACGGTTATATCTTTCGCCTTTACAAACTTCACACGGCACGTACACGTCAGGAAGAAAATGCATTTCAACTTTTATTATTCCGTCACCCTTACATGCTTCGCATCTTCCGCCTTTGACGTTAAAACTGAATCTGCCCTTTTGGTAACCCTTAGCTTTTGCGGCCGGCGTCATCGCGAAAATATCTCTTATCCCGTCAAACACGCCCGTGTATGTTGCAGGGTTTGAGCGCGGTGTTCGTCCGATCGGACTTTGGTCGATGACAACAACTTTGTCGAGCGGACTGTCGTATGTCACGCCGCCCGATTTGCCCGGTTTTATTTTTGAACGATTGATTTCTTTTGCAAGATTTTTATAGAGAATCTCATTCACAAGCGTTGACTTTCCCGAACCCGAAACACCGGTAACCGCCGTCATAACTCCAATTGGAATGTCTACATTTATATTTTTCAGATTATTCTCCGCCGCTTTCTTAATGTGTATGAATCCTCTTTCTTCCTTACGTCTTTCCTTCGGCACATCGATTTTCATCCTACCCGAAAGATAGTTCCCCGTTATAGAATTTTTGTTTTTCGAAACTTCCTCCGGCGTTCCGAATGCAACCACCTCTCCGCCGTGGATCCCGGCTCCCGGACCGATATCGAGGAGATAGTCGCTCGCTCTCATTGTGTCTTCGTCATGTTCAACAACAATAACTGTGTTTCCGACATCGGTCAGCTCTCGCAAAGTTGCAATCAACTTTTCGTTGTCCTTTTGATGAAGCCCGATTGACGGTTCGTCGAGAACATAAGTAACGCCGACAAGTTTTGAGCCAATTTGCGTTGCAAGTCTTATTCTTTGACTCTCGCCTCCCGAAAGTGTTCCCGCCATTCTCGAAAGAGTTAAATACGAAAGCCCGACCGCATTAAGAAAGCTAAGTCTCTCTTTTATTTCTTTTAGAATTTCTTCCGCAATCACATTTTCTGTATCCGTTAACTCGAGTTTTTCAAAAAATTCGATTTCTTTTCCAACGTCGAGATCCGTAAGCTCCGCAATATTAAGTCCGCCAACTGTGACAGATAATGCGTTTTCGTTTAACCTTGCACCGTGACATTTCGGACATGGAATATTTTCAATATATTCTCCTATACTTTCTTGCACATATTCACTTGTGGAGTTGTCAAATCTGTATTGCAGATTTTCTATAACGCCTTCCCACGGGCGATTGTATGTCTTCACTCTGCCCTTGCTGAATCCGGACTTTGCCGAAAATTTTATATTGTAATCCGTTCCATAAAGAAGGTCGTCCATAAATTCTTTCGGAGCATCCTTTATCGGCTTTTCAATCGAGAAACCATGTTTTTCAGCAATCGCTCTAAACATCGACAGATAGTATCCGTTTGTGTCTGTGCTGTAAACGCCGATCGCTCCCTCTTTTATCGAAAGCTCTTTGTTCGGAATTACAAGACCTTCGTCAATTTGTCTGAAAAATCCGAGTCCGTTACATTTATCGCACATACCCATCGGGTTGTTGAAAGAGAATAGACGCGTAGAAATTTTTTCAATTGCAATTCCACAATCTATACATGCAAAATTTTCCGAAAAAGGAATGTCCTCGTCGTCTGTTCTCACAATAACATATCCGTTTGTGAGTTTTAGTGCCGCTTCCATAGAATCTACAAGACGTTTTTCGATATTGTCTCTTACGACAAGTCTGTCCACAACAACTTCGATTGTGTGTTTCTTTGTCTTTTGAAGCTTCGGTACTTCCTCAATCATATACATTTCGCCGTCTACATAAAGTCTCACATATCCGTCGCGCTTTATATCTTCCAAAACAGTTTTAAATTCGCCTTTTTTATCCTTTACAATCGGAGCGACGATTCGAATCCTCGTGCCTTCTTCAAGTTGCATGATTCGGTCAATCATTTGGTCAATCGATTGTTTTTCTATAAGCTTTCCACACTTTGGACAATGCGCCTTTCCGATTCTTGCGTAAAGAAGTCTCAAATAATCGTAAATTTCCGTGACAGTCCCAACCGTTGAACGCGGATTGTTTGAGGTCGTCTTTTGGTCAATCGAAATTGCCGGACTAAGTCCCCCGATAAATTCCACCGCCGGTTTTGTCATATTTCCAAGAAATTGTCTTGCATATGAAGACAAACTCTCGACATATCGCCTTTGTCCTTCAGCATAAATCGTGTCGAAAGCAAGGCTGCTCTTTCCTGAGCCCGAAAGCCCGGTTATAACAGTCATCTTGTTTCTCGGAATATTTATATTTATATTTTTCAGATTATTTTCGTGTGCCCCTCTTATTTCAATATAATCTTCCATATTACCTCTCTTATCTCTTCTTTTTATACAATTGATTTTGGAATTTCTTCATTTCGTCTCTAAAGTTTGCCGCTGCTTCAAAATCCAAACGTTCAGCCGCTTCGAGCATTCTCGCCTTGAGTTCACGTACAATGTTTTCAAGTTCTTCAGCCGAAAGTTCCGAATCCTTTTTCTTCGGCGCCTTTTTGTCATCTTTCAAGATCCCGATGACTTCTCTTATATCTTTAACAATTGATTTCGGAGTGATATTGTGTTCTTTATTGTATTCTTCTTGAATTTTTCTTCTCTTTTCCGTAATTTCAATCGTGTTCTTCATTGAATCCGTTATTCTGTCGGCATACATTACAACTTCGCCATTTGCATTTCTTGCCGCTCTTCCGACTGTTTGAATGAGCGAAGTTTCGGACCTTAGGAACCCTTCTTTGTCCGCATCGAGAATTGCAACAAGCGAAACCTCCGGCAAATCGAGTCCCTCACGAAGAAGATTTATCCCGACAAGCACATCAATTTCTCCGGTTCTTAAATCCTTGATGATTTTCATTCTATCGATTGTCTCGGTGTCGGAGTGCATATAGCTCACCTTTATACCAAGTTCTTCCAAATAGTCCGTCAAGTCTTCCGCCATTTTTTTTGTGAGCGTCGTTATGAGAACTCTTTCGTTTTTCTCAATTCTGTCACGAATTCTTTCCAAGAGATCATCGATTTGGTTTTTAATAGGTCGAACTGTAATCTTCGGGTCCAAAAGTCCCGTCGGTCTTAGAATTTGTTCTGCAATCACTTCGGACTTTTCCTGTTCATACGGACCCGGTGTCGCCGAAACAAACAAGATGTGTTTTATGAGCGATTGGAACTCGTCAAAGTTTAACGGTCTGTTATCAAGTGCCGAAGGAAGTCTGAAGCCGTAGTCAACAAGCGTCTGCTTCCTAGAGCGGTCGCCCGCATACATTCCTCTGACTTGCGGAATCGTGACGTGCGATTCGTCGGCAATTATTAGAAAATCTTCCGGAAAATAGTCGATCAATGTGTACGGTCTTGAGCCCGGACGTCTTCCCGACATATGCCTCGAGTAGTTTTCAATGCCCGAACAAAATCCGATTTCTCTGAGCATTTCGAGGTCATATCTCGTTCTTTGCTCGAGCCTTTCAGCATATAAAAGATGGTCCTGGTCTCTAAGCTCTTTAAGTCTGCTTTCAAGTTCTTCCTCGATTGTAACAATTGCACGTTTAACTTTTCTGTCGGTCGTAGCGAAGTGAGAAGCCGGGAATATCGAAGCGTGCCTCATCTCTCCCAAAATTTCCCCGGTCATACTGTTTATTTCCGTAATTCTTTCGATTTCATCTCCAAAAAATTCAACGCGAATCGAGTTTTCGCTCTCGCTTGCCGGAAAAATATCCAAAACATCTCCGCGAACTCTGAATGTACCGCGAATAAAATTAATATCATTTCTGATATATTGAATTGCAATAAGTTCTTCGATTACCTTGTCGCGGTCCTTTCTCATGCCCGGTCTCAAAGAAACCATAAGGCTGATGTAATCCTCAGGGTCCCCCAAACCGTATATGCAAGAAACCGATGCGACGATTATTACGTCTTTTCTTTCAAAAAGCGCCGCCGTCGCCGAATGGCGCAGCTTATCTATCTCGTCGTTTATTGCGGAGTCCTTTGCAATATATGTGTCAGTTGACGGAACATACGCCTCCGGTTGATAATAGTCATAATAACTTACAAAATATTCTACACTGTTTTCCGGAAAAAAATCTCTGAGCTCCATGCACAGTTGATACGCAAGCGTTTTGTTGTGCGCAATTACAAGCGTCGGCAGCTGCGTCTTTTCGATTATATTTGCCATTGTAAAAGTCTTTCCGGAACCCGTAACGCCCTTTAATGTTTGAAATTTATTACCCGAATTTATCGAATTTGCTAATTTTTCAACAGCTTCGGGTTGGTCTCCCGTCATTTTAAATTTTGAATGTAATTTAAAGTCCATATTTTCCCTTTCCAATCTTGTATAACTTAAACATTTAATATAAAATATAAATGAGGTGTTTAAATGAAAAAACTTAAATATTTTTTAATTTATATAATCATAATTTTTCTTTGCGGTTGCAAGTTTTTAATAAAAGACGAACCGAAAAGCGGAGTAAATTATGTACCGCTCGATTATAAAGTCGACTCGATAAACTATATTACAAATGTGGATTCAAACGAGCTCACAACAAGGCTGAATCATATCGACGACTCCAACTACAAGCTCAGCATTTTTGCGCCTCTAACAAACTGTGACGAAATTGTTGTGGAAAATGTAAAAGTGAACAATTACGAGATTAATGTCACTCTCAATTCAGCGAAAATTACAAAAAGCGATGTGAAAAAGCCGATCATAACACTTTCACTCACAGGTCTAAATCCATATAAAAACAGCGAATACAAAGTTCATGTTGACACAAAATATGACCGTATAAATCTTTGGCTCACTCGCGACGAGGCCTTCAAAATTTTAAAAGCTGAAGAATTTGTCACGCCATGCTCACCAATTTACACAGACATTTTAAAAAACGGAAACTCGATTTTTTGGAAACTCGGCTTTTATGAAATAAACAGCGAATCAAAGAGTCCCATAAGATATACCGAGGCGATTATAAATGATAGAACAAGAGAGCTTTTGAACGTCAATTCTATCGATATGTCAAAACCGATTTTAAACGGTACCCTAATTTCAAGTTTAGACAAAAATAATTTTTTGTATGAAGAAGAAAACAAACTCCATATTTATAATATACCCCATAATACAAGTAAAACACTTGACATTAGTATTACAGATAATTGCGCGTTTTCAACCGATTTTATTAATAACGAGATTGCGATTAGCTTTGCAGATAATAATTTTGCAATCGTCGACAAGTTCCATAATATCAGAAATTTAAAAGCCGATTTGAGTACCGATATGAAATTCTTCGGACTTTATAGTGGCAACTTGTACATTGTAGGAGCCGACAACGTCATTTATAAATTTGACGGCAAAAACACAGAAGAGATTTACACCTCCGACGAAGAAATCACCGGGCTCTCAGTGGGTAAAGAAATCACCTTCTCCGCAATTGATAAATTCGGTGAAGAAAATATTTTTATACTAAACCAAAACGAAAAAAAGTTTATATCAAAAGGTAGTGCTCCGAAGATTAACGACGACAGAATTCTTTTTAAAATGACGAAAAGCGGAAAAAGTGTTGACCTTTTCAGCTACAATCTCTCAACCGGTCTTCTTTTAAAAGTGTACACCGGAACAGGCGTCACGTACAACAGAAGCGGAACAGGCGAATTTAAAATCTTTGATAACGAAGAAGCGTATTTCAATGCATGCATGCTTTCAGACGACAATCTCACTTATATTTGTCCAGTAAAAGAATCGAATATTTCGGACAGTGCCGGCAGTACATTTTTCACAAACTATGACGGCAAAATTTATATATTAAATTTAAAAAATCAAACCAAATAGCAAGAGCACCTGCAAAGGTGCTCTTTTATTGCAACAAATCAATTGTTTCAACGGGTTCTTCTTCAGGTATGTCTTCCAAATCAGTCGGCTGTGCATCCGGAGTTTTTTCCTTTGTACCAACCAAGACAACTTGATCGCTCTTAGGATAGTAGCTCTTCATATAAGGCACTTCCTTTATAAGCTTTCCGCCGCTTTTATAAACTTTATAGGATTGATATCTGTATCCCGTTCTACCTTTTTTAACGACTTTTGTTTCGCCGACAAACAGCTCATCGCTCTTTTTCTCTTGCGTTTCAAAAGGAATCTCTTCAATACATTTTGAATACATCTCAACCGTATAATTCTTTTTATTTGTATCTCCGTATATTGTAAATGTTATTATATTTTTCGCAAGATTTACACTGCTTGTAATGGCAATTGGGAAATCAAAGTTGTTTGTAAACTTCAAATCCTTAGCACCGACCCAAACCGCACCGTCTTCGCCATATGGAACATATGGTGCCGGAATTGAGTGCGGATGTCTTTCGGTTATTGTGACGTCACTTCGAACAAGTGCATTGTACAAAGTTGTCGACGTTTGGCATAGTCCACCTCCAAGCGCATCTGTATAAACGCCGCCTTGAATTGTACTTGCCGGCTTATATCCGTTTGCCGCTGTTATAGGTCCCATTTTTTCATTGAAACTTACACTTTCACCCGGCATTACGACTATATTCGAAATTCTCTTCGCCGAAAGAACAATATTTGCATTTCTTCCCACAGTTCCTCTTCCGAGATTCGATGTGAAAGTTCCGATAACGCCGTTTACACGAGCAATTGAGTCTTTATTTACGGACGGTTCAATCGTCTTTGTGTTCGTCTCGAATGAAACGTCGCTGTTTTCATCGATTGCTTTTTTTATATTTGTATTTAGAAGCGAAAGAAGTTCTTCCTTGTCCACTTCTTTTCCACTCTTGCTTTCGCCGACTTGAAGTTTCCCGTCGACAAAAGTGACGTCAGAATTTGTGGAAACAACATTCATATTTTCACTGATTGTATTCACAAAACCCTTGACCTTTTCCTCGTCAACACTTAAATTCAACTCAATATTTTCTTTATTCTCTTTTAAATCATTTATTTTATTAAATCTTTCTTCTTCTGTTCCGCCTCTACCAATTTGATATGCTCTATCTATCGCATCTTCAAAGTTTGGATTTAAGCCAAGTTCAGCAAGCGTTTTTGTCGCACTGCTGTCGTCGATATGAACCACGACTTTTCTTTCACCGAGAGTTGAAAATTTATCATTCAGCTTTGTAGTAGCCTCGCTTTTTGAAAGACCTGAAACATCGACTCCACCAATTGAGATGCCGTCATATATGACTTCTTTCGCCAATGTTTCTCGAACAAGGTTTTCATGTTCTTCCTGTTCGAGTCTTTTAGCTTCTTCCTCCTGTTTGATTTTTTGCTTATTCGTATAATCTTTATAAACATAAAAACCGCCACCGGCAAGCAAAATTATAATAATGCCTATAATAAAACCTTTTAAAAATCTGTTCAATTAATAATTCCTCCGTATAATAACCATAATTATATTTTACCCCAAATTACACTTATTATTCAATATATCCCATGCTGAAAATCGGCATCATTATTCCTAGAGCAATGATTGCAACAAGGATTCCGATAAAACTAATCATTATTGGTCCGATGAGTTTTAAAATTCCGTCAAGTCGATTTTTGTAGCTTTTTTCGTAAAACGTCATAAGCTTGTAAGTCGTCTCGCTAACCACGTCTTCCCTGTTCAAACTTATTAGCATTGAGCGTGAAAGTGGAGAAAATATCATGTTAAACTCGGGAATTTCGGCAATTGTTTCGCCGAATCTTATTTGAGCTATGATGTCTCCGATAGTCTTTTTTATAAAAATATCCGTTTCTTCATCGTAGATAAACTTCAATGTGTCTTCAAAATTTCCCTGATACTTATAAATGATGCTGAATTTTTTGAAAAACAAATATTGAAATTTATCTCTGTACAATCCTTTAAAAAGTCCCTTATTGTACATAAATTTTCTCAAATTGTATTCTGCAATCGGTTTTTTTATCATCAAAAGTTTAAACGATAAATAAATGGCAAGGATAATCAAAATAATTTTTATTCCATATGACGCCAAAATATTGGAAAGCCCAAATGCAACATTTGAAATAAACGGAAGCGTTGCTCCGAAATCACTCAAAACATCTAAAAATACGGGTGCCACAAATTTTGAAATAAAAATCAAAAGCGCAAGTCCCATCACTAAAAGAAATGTCGGATAATAAAGCGCCTTTTTTATTTTTGTCGAGATGTCCTCTTCGTATTCGATATAATCTGAAACATTTTGGAGTATTTCGGAAATATCTCCGCTGTCTTCACCGATTTTTAAAAATGAAATTATAAACGAATCTACATTGTAGTGGTTTGCAACCGATTCCGAAAACGGAACTCCGTTTTTTAACTCGTCTAACATCTCCTTAGATTTCTTTCTGTCCACATTAAAATTGTCACTCTCGGAAATGAGTTCAAACGCCTCCACAAGATTCATCCCTTCATTCGTCAAGAGTTGAAGTAATTTGAACAAATTAAGCGGAGAATCTTTGCTTTTAAAAATCGGCTTTTTGATATAGTGTTTCGACTTTACGCCTTTTTCAACGGAAATTCCACCCACAAATTTTTCATTCACTCTATCAACGTATCTATAAATCATTTTCGACCTCAAAAGTCTTTAAATCGATTTTACCGTTTTTTAGATGATCTAAAAGTGATTCTTCAAAATTCATTATAGTTTTTACTTCTTCGTTTTCTATAATATTGACTTCGAAAATTCCGATTCTTCCCTTGTAGCCGTCGTCGCATCTTCCACATCCAACCGCTTCATAAACACTATCAATGCCCTTTTCTTTTAACCATCCGGGCGCCTCGACTTTTCTTTTGCAATCCTCGCAAAGAGTCTTTACTAGTCTTTGATTTATAACAGTTTTTAACGCTTCATCCATAAGATTTTCTTTTATATTTAAGTCCAAAATTCTATCGAATGTAGAATTTATATCCTTTGTATGAAGTGTCGAAAATACAATGTGCCCCGTGATTGCGGACCTAAATGCTACCTCCGCCGTTTCTTCATCCCTTATTTCGCCGATGTAGAGAATGTCCGGGTCCTGTCTCAAAATCGCCCTCAAAAGTTTGTGGAAAGTTCTGTCACGCTTGTTGTTCACTTCGAGCTGCGTGATGTTTTCGTTTTTATACTCAATCGGGTCCTCGATCGAAATAATATTCTTTTTGTCCGAATTGATTTTTTTAATAATTCCATGAAGCGTGGTATTTTTTCCCGAACCGGTCGGTCCGCAGATAAGGTGTATGCCCGCTTTTTGCGCCCTGTTTAAAATAAAATCCGCAATGTCTTTATTGAGTCCCAAATTTTTTAAATCGAGCCCTTCGACGCTTCTTTGAAGCAAACGAAAAACAATCTTCTCTCCGTTCAGCGCCGGCACGGAACTGACCCTTATCATAAATCCTTTATATTCAAAAGAACTCTCTTGGATTTCTCTATTCATCGTGTCAAGTCCGGCTTTAACTTTGATTTTATTTATAATATTTTCGCAGTTTTGATTCGATTGATAAATCGTAACAAGGTCGCCGTCGATTCTAAATCTTATAAGCATAAATCCTGACTTCGGCTCAACGTGAATGTCCGTTGCTTGGAGTCTAATCGCTTCGTCAAGAATTTTTTCAAACTCCGGAATTCTTCCGATGTCGTAGTTTTCATCGACGAGATATACATAATCTCCCTCAATTTCCTTTAAAATCTCGAGATCCTCAGCAGTCGGATTGTAGGTCAAAATCAAAATTTTGTTTCCATCAATAATTTTTTCAACATAAACTTTAAAGTTGACACTTTTTATATTGCCGCCGCCCGTGTTTAATTCCTTTAAATAAAAAGAGCCTTTTGAACCAGCTCCTGATAATTCTAGCGAGTTTATAAACTCATTAATCCTTTTTATCATAAGTGTTTAAAAGTCTCCTTAATTTTTGCATTCAAAATATTTATTGCCACTTCATTTTTTCCACCTTCCGGAATAATGATGTCGGCAAATCTTTTTGTCGGATCAACAAAATTTATATTGGTCGGTTTAACCACAGAAATATATTCGAGAATAATTTTTTCAAGTGGCATTGATTTTTCCTTTGTATCTCTGATAATCCTTCTTATGAGACGAATGTCCGAATCGGTGTCAATAAAAACTTTTATGTCAAATAAATCTCTTAATTTCTTTTCATAAAGAATGAGACTGCCTTCAACAATTATAATGTCCTTTGGAGTTATGGTTTGAAAATTATCGGTTCTTTCGAGTGTAACAAAATCGAAAGAAGGAATTGATACATCATTTCCAAGCGCCAAATCTTTTAAAATTCTGACTAAATAATCAAAATCAAAACTGTCCGGATGTTCAAAATTGAGCTTTTTCCTTTCATCAAAATTCATCGACGAAAAATCTTTTACAAATGAATTTTGCTCAATTATTTGTACTTTGTTTTCTCCGTTAATAGATTTCAACTTTTCCGAAATCGTGCTTTTTCCTGAACCGGCACCGCCGGCGATACCAATAATCAACGGCTTTCTCATTACTCCTCCACCTGTCTTATATAAAAACCTTCGGACGCATCTTTGTCATACAAAAAGCTGTAAACCGTTTGTGGCACATTTGCCCTTTCGACATGTTTGTCCTCTTCGTTTCTCAAATCTTTAACTTCTACAACTTCGTCGCCTTCAGGTCCCATAACCGAAACTGTCTCTCCTTCGTTTAAACCGTTCTTTAAAGTAAAATAGATTCTGCCATTCTTAGTTTCGTGAACTTCGCCTTTAAATGTACTCTTCGGAATTGCGACCTGATTGTTGTTGTATTGTCCGTCCTCCATCGGATTTCCAAAATAAAATCCGGATGTGAACGGTCTGTGCGAACTCGATATAACTTCCTTGTCGAGCGATTCGTCAAATTTATAATTTTCCGGATCCTTCAAATATGAGTCAATCGCACGTCTGTATGCTCTTACAACCGTTGCGATATAATATGCACTTTTGACGCGACCTTCAATCTTTAATGACGTTATTCCTGCTTCAATCAATTTTTCAACAAAAGATATTGTTTTCATATCCTTTGAGTTCATAATATATGTTCCACCTTCGGTTTCCTCAATCGGGAAATACTCGCCCGGTCTCTTCTCTTCCATCAAATAGTATTTATATCTGCACGGATGAGCACAGTCGCCCTTATTTGGATCTCTTCCGGTCATATATGAACTCATGAGGCATCTTCCCGAATAACTCATGCACATTGCGCCGTGGCAAAAAGCTTCGAGCTCCATTTCAGGAGCGATATTTTTTCTAATTGTTGAAATCTCTTCAAGAGAAAGTTCCCTTGCAAGCACAACGCGGCTTGCTCCCATCTTGTGCCAAAAATTTATAGTGTTTGAATTTGTCACGGAGCCTTGCGTTGAAATGTGAATTTGAAGATTGCTGTTTTCTTTTACAAGCAAAAAAACACCCGGGTCCGAAACTATAACTGCATGAACCCCGATTTCGTCCAAAAACTTTATATAGTCAACCATTCCCTCAAAGTCGCCTTCGTGTGGAATTATATTTAATGTGACATATATTTTTTTATTGTTTTTATTTGCAAATTCTACAGCCTCTTTCAAATCGTCTCTTGTAAAATTTGTCGCAGCTTTTCTTAAACCGAATTCTATTCCGCCTATGTAACAGGCGTCCGCCCCGTACATGAAAGCAGTTTTCATGCGGGACAGATCGCCTGCCGGTGCCAATAATTCTATCATTACTTCATATTCTCCTTAGCCTTTAAATGATCTTCGTAAGTCGATGTGAAAGTATGTGAACCGTCATCACCGGTCAAAACAAAGAACAAATAATCAGTTTGAGCAGGATTTATCGCAGCTTCAATTGACTTCATACCCGGTGAAGCAATCGGTGCCGGCGGCAATCCTTCGTTTATATATGTGTTGTACGGCGAATCTATTTGCGTTTCTTCATTTGTGAGTTTCGCTTTTCTTTCGCCCAAAATAAATTGTACCGTAGCGCACGATTGAAGACGCATGCCTTGAGCGATTCTGTTGTAGAATACGCTTGCTGCAAGCGGTCTTTCGTCATCCACTTTGATTTCTCTTTCGATAATTGATGCAAGTGTAATCATCTTTGTAAAAGAAAGTCCGTTAAAGTCATCTCTATCAAGATATTCACCCATTCTGTCCTGGAATGCTTTAAGCATTTGCTTTGTAATGTCAACTTCAGTCGCACCTGCAGGAATATCATAAGTTGCAGGGAATAAATATCCTTCAAGGCTTTCGCCTTCGTTCAACTTTTGAAGCCATGGAAATTCAGCTACATAGTCTGCTGCGGATGCGGTTGCATTTAAAAATGCTTCCTTTGAACCCAAACCTTTTTCTTCAATTCTTTCAGCTATAAGTTTTCTTTCAAAGCCTTCCGGTATGACAAGTTTTGTTGTTTCAACAACATCTTCACTTTTTTCGGATGTTATAACTCCAATAATCTCATCCGCCGACATTGACCTCGACAGTGTAAATTCTCCCGTTTTTATTTCGGTTTCCTTGCCGAGTTTTTGAACTCTCGATTTAAAGAAAGTCCCGTTTTTAATCAAATTATTATCATATAGTATCGACGCAACTTTGCCCAATGAGCTGCCGCTCGGTATTTCTATTTGAATCTCTGATGTATCGTTTTTATCAACAGGTTCGTACATTCCACCAAAAAATGATCTGTAGAGATAATAACCTCCACCGACAATCAGTAATAACACTAACAAACTGATTATAGTCTTTGCTTTATTGTTCATTAAACCACCTAAAATCTCTTATAAAATTTAGAATGTTCGTAGACATAGTTGATAACTGAACCAAAAATGACTACGCTTATAGCTTCTCCTCCCATAAGCGTCAAAACAGTTGTCCAATAAGGAATATTTGTGAAGTAGCTTACCCAAATACTTACAATGAATCCATTTAAAAGTATAGGCGGGAAAAAAGCCATTATTCTATTCTTGCTCTTTTTAGTTAGATATGCGGCTAAAAGAGTCACTAAAGAACCACATACTACGTCGATAATCCCAAATCCGGATTGAAATACAAGGATGATATTACTTATCAAACATCCTATAAAGAGACCCGGAACTGCAGCGGCTTCTAGAAATGGTAAAACTGTAAGCCCTTCAGCAAGTCTCAATTGTACCGGACCATATGTGAGTGCAGCTGCAGGAATCATTTGAATCACCACAAGCACCACATACATCGCAGCTATCAAAGCCGCTTTCGTTAAATACTTCGTGTCAGTAAATTTGTTTGCCATTTTTTACCCTCCAAATTTCGGTGTGACACGGTAGATTTGACTGAATATTTTATCGTCGAACTAATTTTATTTTAATTCGACGCTGCTATTAAATTAAATTTAAATCGCTACATTCTCATACAAATTACCGTGTGAATTACACCTCTGTAAATATTGTGAGAATCATAGGATTTCTCTTTATTCTATCATAGATAAACTTTCTAAGTTCATCTCTAATAGTGGTTTTCATGAAGTTCCAATCTTGAACTCCGTCGCGCTCAAGCTTTGCAACAATTTGTCTTACCTTTTGTAGAGAACTTTCCATAATGTCTTCGTTTTCTTTGACATAAACAAATCCCCTGCTTATAATATCAGGTCCTGCAATAACTTTGCCCGTTTCTTCCGACAGTGTTAGAACAACGCAGATGAGTCCGTCTTCGGAGAGATGCTTTCTGTCTCTTAAAACGACATTACCGACATCCCCGACTCCAAGTCCGTCAACCATAATAGATCCGTTTGGAACAGAGCCCGTGCATTTAAACGACCTCTTCGTGAGCTCCATAACATCTCCGTTCTTCTGTATGAAAATATTCTCCTTTGCCATTCCCATGCTTTGTGCAAGGTTTGCATGTGTTTTTTGATGCCTTATTTCACCGTGAACCGGCATAAAATATTTAGGCTTCAAAAGACTGTGAATGAGTTTTAACTCCTCTTGACATGCGTGACCTGAAACGTGAATATTTGCAAGTTTTTCATAAATAACTGTCGCGTCTTTTTCCATCAATTTATTAATAACGCCACCAATATCAAGTTCATTTCCCGGAATCGGGTTTGCACTGATGATAACAGTGTCTTTATTTGTGAGCTTAATCTTTTTGTGCATATCATATGCAATTCTTGTAAGAGCGCTCATCGGCTCCCCTTGTGAGCCTGTCATTATTAAACACACTTTATTCGGCGGATATTGGTGAACTTGATTTATGTCCACCAAAGTTTTTTCCTTAACTTTTAAATATCCAAGCTCTCTTGCAGTGTTTACAACATTTAACATGCTTCTTCCTGAAAGTGCAACAAATCTTTCGTACTTTTCTGCAGCCGTAATAATTTGTTGAACGCGGTGTACATTTGACGCAAATGTCGCAACCAAAATTCTTCCCGATGCCTTTGCGAAAAGATCATTAAATGTTTCGCCGATAGTGCTTTCGGAAAGTGTGTAACCCGGTCTTTCAACATTTGTAGAGTCACATAGAAGAAGCGATACTCCCTTGTTTCCAAGTTCAGCCAATTTATTCAAATCCGTTCTAACCCCGTCGATCGGAGTGTAGTCGATTTTAAAGTCGCCTGTTTGTACAACAGTTCCAACCGGTGTGTGAATTGCAAGCATTGCCGAGTCCGGAATGGAGTGGCTGCATGCGATAAATTCAACTTTAAACGGTCCAACGCTTACTGTTTCGCCGTATTCAACATCTTGCAATTTTAACGGCATATTAAATTCTTTAATTTTGTTTTTTATCAAAGCAATTGTGAGCTTTGTTCCATAAACAGTAGCGTTAAACTTGTCTACAACATATGGAATTGCTCCAATGTGGTCTTCGTGACCATGCGTAATAAAAAATCCCTTTACCTTTTCCCTGTTCTTCTCAAGATAACTGACGTCAGGTATTACAATGTCAATACCCGGCATCTCATCGCCCGGAAAAGTCATTCCGCAATCTACTACTATAATATTATCTTTATATTCGTATGCAGTTATGTTTTTGCCTATTTCACCAAGGCCTCCGAGAGGTATTATCTTAAGAGAATTCATGTTTTTTGCCATAATTATAACCTCTTTCTTATAAATTTATTAAAATAAATCGGTATTAACTTACCGTTTAATTTCAGTTTTCAAAATTTTTTGCACACAAAAACTAAAGCTTATTTATAAGCTTATGAATTGTGTTTTTTTAAATATATCTCCAGAATATATGACGCAGCAAGCGCATCTTCCGCACCTTTTTGTTTGCCACGTTTTACATTTAAAAATTTCAGAGTATCGTTTGCCATCTTTGTGGTATATCTTTCGTCCACAAACTCGGTTTTCATTCCCGTTTCTTTATACAAAAATTTGACAAAAGTCATTACAACGGAAGCTTGTTTGGACCTGTTGCCTTCCATATCGAGCGGCATTCCCGCTACCAATGTGTCCACGTTTCTTTCTTCCATTATCTTTTTTATTTTTTCGGCATCCTCTTTTTTGGAGCCTCTTTTAATTGTGCCTATCGGTATTGCAAATGTTCCCGTCGGATCGCTCACCGCAAGACCGACGGAACTCTCTCCAATGTCCATGCTCAAAATTCTATTATTCATCAAGTTTCAAATACTCTTTTAACATCGCTTCCAATAACTCGTCTCTTTCCATTTTTATAACGATGCTTCTCGCATTGTTGTGACTTGTTATATATGTCGGGTCGCCTGAAAGAATATATCCGATAATTTGATTTACAGGATCATAGCCTTTTTCCAAAAGTGCATTGTAAACATATTCAATGATTTCGCGCGGCTTCATATCGTTGTCCTTATTAAGATTAAATTGCATTGTTTTATCAAAATCATTATTATTCATTCTTTGACCCTCCTTGTGGATATTTCTGTACTTAAAACATTATAACATTTTTTTCATTATATGTCCACCTTTTGTACATAAAAATATTCCGTTTGAGTTATTATATCTTATTTATACACATAAATGATTCTTTTAAATTTACGTTTGTATTACAGTTTCTCAAATGTTTTCGTTTTTTTAGAAAATATGATATAATATTATAGATTATGAAAGGAGAACTGTATGCGACATCGAAATAAAGTTTTTACCATTTCAAAGCTTGTTCGATATTTTATATATATAAGTTTAATCGTAGTAGTTGTTTTCGGAACGTTGTTCGCACTTGCCGGAATACGAATTATGTCACAAGTCGAGGACATCGACCCTCGAATAGTCAATATGGACTTAAATGAAACTTCTACGATATATGATCAAGACGGAAACTTAATTGAAAAAATAGCGACAGCTGAATATCGTACAATGATAACTGTACAAGATATGCCTAAAAATTTAAAAAACGCTTTCATAGCTATCGAAGACGAAAGATTTTTGGATCACGTCGGAATTGACCCTAAAGGGATTCTGGCTTCATTATATGAAGCATATAAAACAGGTGACTCTGCAAGAGGTGCAAGTACAATCACTCAACAACTTGTTAAAAACACATTTTTAACCCCTGCAAGAACGCTTGAAAGAAAGCTTAAAGAAATTGAAATTTCCATCAAGCTTGAAAAGATGCTTACAAAGGACCAAATTCTTGAAGCTTATTTAAACAGGGTAAGTATGGGACAAAATGCTTACGGCGTTGAAGAAGCAGCTCAGACATATTTCAACAAACACGCCAAAGATTTGGATCTTGTCGAATGTGCAATGCTTGCTTCAGTTGTAAAAAACCCTAACATTTATCCTCCGTTTTACAGAGTTGCGCCAAGCAATTTTGATTCTGAAAAAATGGAAAAAGTTGGCACAATCGACCTTTTAGGTCAAACATATATACTGGTTTATAATCCGACAAATGAAAACCGTGCAAATGCTGTTTTAAGAAAGATGCACGAACTCGGATTAATCACCAATGAAGAATATGATGTAGCAAAAAATGTTGACAAAAAATCTCTACTAAAACCTGCAGAAAAGAAAGAAAATCAAATTACAAACTATTTTGCAGACTATGTAAAGGAAAGAGTTGTAGAAGATCTTCAAGATAAATTCGGTTGGACAAAGTCGAGAGCACAAGACGAGCTTTTCTACGGTGGTCTCAAAATTTATTCTACAATCAACATGAAACTCCAACAACAAGTTGAAGACGACTACAAGAGATTCAATGAAATCCTCGTAGGTGACACCACAAACCTTAGAGCTCCCCTACTTCTCGATATGACGGTCGACCAATACGGAAACATCATCGACAGTAAAAACAGACTTGTATTTTTAAATAGAAATAATGTTTTGAATAATGAGGGTCTGATTTATCTTGCCGACACTGAATACAAATTTGCCGACAACGGCGATTTGATGATCAAGTCCGTAAAAATGGTTCCTTATCCTTCGAATGTTGATGTGCTGGATTTCTATACTATCGACGAAAATAAAAATCTTTTGACGCACACAATTGGAAGTCTTCCAATCAAAAAAGATGACTTCAATATGGAAAACGGTTGGATTCGAATAAATAAAAAAGCGCTTGATGAAAATCCTGAACTCTACCAAATCAAGGACGGTTTATTGGTCTTTAACGAAGGACAAATTTTTATTAATAAAAACGGAATTGTTCAACCTCAAAGCTCGACAATTATTATCGACTACAAAAAAGGTCACATAATTGCTATGGCGGGCGGACGTGACGTCGACGGAAGACGTATTTTTAACAGAGCTACAAACTCGGAAAGACAACCGGGATCTGCAATAAAGCCTGTGGGTGTATATCTCGAAGCGCTCGACAACGGCTACACCGCAGGAAGTGCAATAGACGACGTTCCGTTTAACTTAAACGGCAATCCGTGGCCGAACAACTGGTACTCCGGCTACAAGGGAATCACATCCCTTAGATATGCAGTTGAACAATCTATAAATACAAGTGCAGTCCACACTTTAAACAGTCTCGGTGTCAAAAATGTTATTCCGTATCTTGAAAAGATGGGAATAATAAATAAGGACCATCCTGAAAGAGACACATTTGTGACCGAAGCGGAAAATGCAAAGTACAACGACGAGAACTCTTCTGCCCTCGCTCTTGGCGGTATGACAAAGGGCTTGAGTCCACTTACACTTGCAAGTGCATACACTGCAATTGCAAATGAAGGGGTTTATGTTAAACCTAGTCCTTATACAAAAGTTATAGACAAAGACGGTGCGACAATTTTGGAATACAAACCGGAAGGCGTTCGCGTTGTAAGTGAACAAACGGCTTATATTATGAAAGATATTTTGAGAACTGTCGTTTCAAACGGACTTGGTAAAGCTGCAAAAGTTCCAAATCAAGTTACAGCCGGTAAGACCGGTACAACCCAATACACTGCAGACTTGTGGTTTGTCGGATTCACAGACTACTATCTCGGAGCAACTTGGATTGGAAGCGACACGCCTCGAATCACTATGAATAAAAACTCTATGATTGCGGCTCAAATGTGGGAAAATATTATGGAAAAGGCGCACGAAGGTCTTGCTCCTGTAAAAGAGTTCAAGATGCCCGACGGCATTGTTAAGGCTCAAATTTGTACGCAGTCAGGCAAAGCTCCGACCGGGCTTTGCGGAGGAGACCCGCGTGGAGTTGTAAAAACAGAACTATTTGTTAAGGGCACTGAGCCTAAAGCTCCTTGTGACATCCACATCGAAGCAAAGGTTTGCGAAGAATCAGGTCTCCTTGCAAATCCTTACTGCCCAATTGATCACGTAAAATCCGGAGTCTTTATTAACAGAAAACCGCAATATGTGCCAAGCGCTCACAACGGCATCGTCCCTTCAGATTGGGGATACTCATATCCGCAAGGATATTGTGACCTACACAACGAAAATACTCAAAGTGAAGGTGGAGAAACTTCAGACTTGTTCGACCCGGATATCGAAACAGGCGACGATGAAACAAATAAAGATAATAAGGATAAAAACTCAACAAAACCGAAGGAAAACAAAAAGCCGAATGATACTGTAGTACCTAAGGAAGATCAAAAACCTGATGTTAATGAAAACACGGGCGGAACAATCGATTTGTTTAACTAGACGAAAAGAAGCGAATATGCTTCTTTTCTTTTTATCAAATTTAAATATAAAGGAGACAAAACTAAACTATGGATAATGAATTAATAGCAAAACTAAAATCTGACAAAGAATTCTTGTGGATAAATCCGAATTTCAATAAGAGAGCGATATATGGCGAAGTTTCAAGCAAAGAAATAAATGAGGCAAATAATCTGCTATTAAAATTCGCACCGTTTTTAAAATCGGCTTTCAAAGAACTCGAAACGACAGACGGCATCATAGAGTCGCCTCTTTTGAATCTCAACAAATTCGGAATAAAAAATTTGTATTTAAAAGAGGACAATCTCCTTCCGATTGCAGGAAGCGTGAAAGCAAGAGGTGGGATTTTCGAAATTTTAAAATATGCTGAAACTCTTGCAGCAAATGCAAATCTAATCGATGTTGAAAAAGATTACTCGCAATTTGATTCTGATGTTTTTCGAAAGTTTTTCAGCGAGTACAAAATTCAAGTCGGCTCGACCGGAAATCTCGGTATTTCAATCGGACTAATAAGTGCAAAGCTCGGTTTTAATGCAATTGTTCATATGAGCAAGGACGCAAAAGATTGGAAGAAAAAACTGCTTCGAGAAAACGGAGTTAATGTCACCCAATATGATTCAAACTACAGCGAAGCGGTCAAAAACGGACGAATGCTTTCGGACGAAGACGAGAAAAGTTATTTTGTAGACGATGAAAAATCAATCAATTTGTTCCTTGGCTATTCAACCGCAGCTCTGAGACTAAAAGAACAACTTATAGAAAAACATATTTCGGTTGACGATAAGCATCCGCTATTTGTATATATTCCATGCGGCGTCGGCGGAGCGCCTTCGGGCATTTTGCACGGTCTAAAAACTGTCTTTGGCGAAAATGTGTATGTATTTTTTGTCGAACCTGTAAGAAGCGCATCTGTACTTCTCGGTATGTCAACCGGTTTAAACAGCAAAATCAGCGTTCATGACATAGGCATGGACGGAAAAACTGAAGCTGACGGGCTCGCTGTCGGAAGAGCGAGTGAATTATGCTGCGAATCTTCAAAAAACACTCTCTCCGGCATATTTATTATAAATGAAAATTCGATTTTTGAACTTATGAAAGAACTTTATAAAAAAGAGTCTGTTTTTGTCGAGCCTAGCGCCGCAAGTTCAATGATTTTTACAAAGTTTTTAGATGATGACGAATTTATAAAATTTATAAATAAAGAAGAAATATCCCCTGAAAATATAATCCACATTGCGTGGTCAACCGGAGGTATGCTCGTTCCAGAAAGTGAGCGAGAAAAACTTTTAAAGAAATAAAAAAATGGCTAACTATTTCATATAGTAGCCATTTTAATTTGCTTTTATTTTGCAAGTACATATGCGAGTGCCAAGTCAGTTGTTGCTTTGATACCGTCTTTGTGTGTACGTTCAAAGCTGTGGCTTGCGTCAACACCCGGTCCGATGAGAGCTGCTCTTACATCAACACCTGCTCTTTGTGCTGCGGAAGCATCTGAGCCGTAGAACGGATAAATGTCGAGCACATATGGAATGTCATTTTCCTTTGCGAGCTTAATAAGCTTTCTCTTCATATCGATATCATATGGTCCTGTTGAGTCCTTTACACAAATAGTTGTCTTTTGTTCGTCTGATGTTTGTCCAGGTCCAGGGGCAGCCATATCGACTGAAATAAATTCAGTAACTTCTTTCGGAACTCCTGCGCTTGAGCCGTGACCGACTTCTTCATAGTTTGAAATGAATAGATATGTTGTTCTCGGTGGAACAATATTGTTTTCTTTCATATATTTTGCAATTCCTACCAGTGTCATAACGCAAGCTTTGTCATCGAGGTGACGACTCTTCAAATAGCCAGAATCGCAAAGTCTTGTGCCTGTGTTGTAGTAAACAAAGTCTCCAACTTGAATTCCAAGCTTTTCCAAATCTTCCTTGCTCTTTACAACTTCATCAACACGAATTTCAAGATTCTTGTCATTTCTTTCAATTGATTGTGTGAGCCCACCATTTACGTGGCTTGATGCAGCTGTGGTCATGATTGTTCCCATGTATTCTTTTCCATCTTCTGTCGGAATTGTGACTTCAAGTCCTTCAACGGTTGCCCATGAATATCCGCCGAGCATGCTCATTTTTAAACGACCGTTCGGTTTTAATTCCTTGACCATTGCGCCGAGTGTGTCGACGTGTGCCGACAATAGAAGAGCGTCATCTTTGTTTTCACCTTCTATTTTGCATAGTAATGCGCCTTTTCTTGTATATTCGCAAGGATAATATTTTTCGAGTTCATCCTTAACAAATTTAACCGCTTTTTTTGTGTCACCTGTTGGTGAAGGGGTCTTTAAAAGTTCAATACCAAAATTGATAATATAATCTAAATCATATTTAAATGCCATAAAATACCTCCTTAATAATACATTTTTATTATAACATTTTTATCCTGAAATTACAAAAAATAGCTAAGCGCCATTTTGTATACATAATCTCCAAACCCTGCAATAACTCCGTCCGCACCGCGAGCCGTAAGCAAATTTCTTCTCTCTTCTTCGCGTCTGAACACATTTGTGATATGCACTTCAACTTTCGGCACATCAATCGAAAGAAGCGCATCCAAAATCGCAATGCTGTAGTGCGAATATGCCCCCGGATTTATAATAAGTCCGTCATAATCTCTGAGCTGAATCCTGTCAATTATCTCACCTTCTGAATTTGACGTGAAAAATTCTATTTCATTGTCATTTAAATCAGCCATAGACCTCAATTCATTTTCGATGTCCGTAAGCGACTTTGTGCCGTATTTTTCCGGCTCTCTTATGCCCAAATATCTAAGATTTGGACCATTTACCACTAATATTCTCATTTGACAATTCCCATCCTTCTAAGTTCATCTTTTATAAAACTTGCTGTCAAAAATAATCCTTTATCGACCTTTACTTCCATATCGCAAAAATCTCTGTACTTATCAATCCGCCTTTCGTACAGCGAATTTAAAACCTTGTCCTTGTTGTTCCGAAGAAGCGGTCTGTTTTTGCTGGTCAATACTTTTCTGATTTCATTCAAATCGCGATTAATAAAAATAACAAATCCGTTTTGTTTTAAAACCTCTTTATTGCACGCTCTCTCAACGACACCGCCACCTGTTGCAACAACAGTTCTGTCATATTTGCTCATAATGTCGACAAGCGCCTTTGTCTCCTCAATTCTGAAGAAATCTTCGCCGATTTCAAAAAGTTCGTCGACAGTCATGCCTGACGTTTTTTTGATATATCTGTCCGAGTCAATTGCCTTATAACCAAGCATTTTTCTTAGCTCGAGCGAAAGGGTCGTCTTTCCGCAACCCGGCATCCCGATTAACACTATATTCACTTTGACCCTCTCCTTATTAAATCATATAAAACTATCGCCGTCATAGACTCCAACACGACTTGAACACGTTTTGAAATATTCTTGTCGTGTCTTCCTCCAAATTTTACATTTAATGCATTATACTCCTTGTCCACCGTTTGAACCGGAAAATCATGTGTTTGAATCGGTTTTAAAAGCGTATAAAAATAAATTTCTTCGCCGTTTGTTATTCCACCGTCAACTCCGCCCCAATAGTTGTGTTTGAGTTTCGGTTCACCTTCTTTTATTTCATATTCATCATATATTTCTTCGATTGTTTTCGAATATAAATTTTCTATTTCTCCGAAATTTACCCCCTTAACTGCAGGTATTGAAAACATCGCATGTGCAATTTCCGATTCAAAACTGTCGAAAAAAGGCTCTCCGATACCGGCCTTAACACCGTGAACAGAGACTTTTATTCTCGCCCCCGTTCCCGATTCGCCGAATATTATTTTTGATTCAATCGTTATCCCCATTTTTGAAAGTATGTCCATAACGACAGAACCTGCAACAACTATCGGTGCCGTCATTCTTCCCGAAAATATTCCACCGCCTGTTCTAAAAGCATTGCCGCTATATTTTATATATTTCGAATAATCCGCATGTCCCGGTCTAAATATGCTCGATATCTTATCATAATCTTCCGGTTTTATATCCTCGTTTTTAATAGCAAAAGTAAAAGGTGATTCCGTCGTGTGTCCGTCCTCCAAACCCGATACAAATAAAAAATCATCCCTTTCAACTCTTTTTGTCTCGCCTTTTGCACTCGGTCTTCGCCTACTAAGATCCGATTCTATTCTTTCGAAATCTATCTTCGTTCCTGCAGGGAGTCCCTCCAAACTTCCTCCGACACAAATGTCATGGGAAGCTCCGAAAATATTAAATTTTACAACTTTTCCAATAGAAAAACTCATCTCATCCTCCCCAAAAAACTATATAGCTCGTAGTGTGATTTTTTTAAGCAATCTTTATTTTTAAGAACGACTCTCCCCTTGTGAAAACATGAAAGTATGAGCGCCATATGAAAAATCCTGTGCTCTTTCGGATTATGATAAATCGAACATTCGGAATCAAAATCCGAAGTTCTTCCGCCTATCACAATTGTGTCTCCCCCAATTGAAACGGCGTAGCCGAACATATTTAAAACTTTTTTTATTTCATGTGTTCTATTTGATTCCTTATACGCAAGATTTTTTATGCCTATAATTTTATATTTTTTTCCATTCATTCCCGACTTTATTGCAAGCGCCGCAGCAAAAACCGGTGCAAGGTCCAAATTGTTTTTTAAATCGAAAGTGCACTTGTCTGATTTTAACCACTCCGAAATAATATTGTCGGTCGATTTTGCAGCTTTCGTTTTTGGCATATCGCCGTCAAGTCTATTAAAATATTTTAAAATTTCAAAAAATGCTCTGTTGCTCATATCTTCCGGCACATTTACTTCCAGTCTTTCCGCATCATTATTCATTCTTCGAATTGCATCTTCGGTTTGTAGTAAATATTGAACATTTGCCCCATCGCCATAACTCACATCAAATTTATTAACCCCCGCCATCATCATGCCGGATGCAAACTGTGTCGACTTTGAAATGTCGACGTCAAATTTTCTATGAGTTATTTTTCCTGAAAATTCAATCGAATCCTTTGATTTTTTAAAATCAATTCCCTCATCTTTAAAAAGTTTTTCGTAATAATCAAGAGGTCTTTCAAAAAGCCGCTCGCTCCCTTCGAGCTTATGCTTCTTGCCATCCAGAAAAACCGGAATCAGAAATCTTAGACTGCTCCCGCTGTCTTTTAGGTAGTGAGTATCTTTCTTGGTTTTCCACTTCGGAAGAAGTGTAAGTTCCGAAATTTTGTCAAAGCGACTATTGTAATATTTGAATTGATAATTATCGTAAAGTGCTGAAAGCGTTATATTTGCATCTTCTGAAAAACTGAAATTCTTGATTGTTGTCGGTTTATTTAATACATAACTCAAAACCAAAAATCTGTGGCTATAGCTTTTTGAAGCGCACGGTAGATATGGGAATTTTAAATTTTCATCAAAACCTTTTTCAAACTCTCTTCCAACCACGCTCTTTTTACCCTCACAATCTTCCCTTTACCGATAGCTTCAACAATCGGAACATCTATAAATTCCTTGTTCACCGCTTTTTTATCTGCACTGAAATCGAATTCTATATCCGTTTGAATCTCCGGTTTTTCATATAAAATCTCATAAAATTTTCGAAAAATTCGAATCGTTTCTTCATCGGAATATCCGAGCATCGACTCCATAAAAAGTCCAATCGCAACAGCCTTTCCGTGGCTAATCTTGTAACCGGATTGACTTTCCAAAAAATGCGCAACCGTGTGCCCTGCGTTTAAAAGATTCCTTATGCCCTTGTCTCTAAAATCCATCTCAACAATTTGTGCTTTTTTTAAAGGCGCGTATTCTGTCATCTTTTTTATGAGTTTATCTTTTTCGTCGGCTTTTAAAAGCTCAAACATCTCCATTGCAACCTCTCTATCAAATAGAGTTGCAAGTTTAAATCCTTCGACAAATCCGTCTTTCAAATCCTCCTCTTCAAGAGTTTTTGTAAAATTCGAATCGACATAAACAATTTCCGGCTCTTTAAAAATTCCGACATTATTCTTCGCATTCATGAAATTTATCGCACACTTGCCGCCAATCGCCGCATCCGTCATAGATAAAAGTGTCGTCGGGAGAATTATATGCCTTATCCCTCTCATGTAAATGCCCGCGGCAAAAGACGCGACATCCGAAATCGTTCCCCCACCGACAATATAAAGTGTCGAATTTCTAGTGAGCGACAAATCGTGCATTCTCTCAACAATTGAAAACAGAACTTCTTTTGTCTTTGCACACTCGCCCGCCTCAATAAACATTGTGTTTTCCGGAAAAATTTCCGGATATAAATCCTTCAATTTCTCGTCTGCAACAACCAAATATTCTTCCGAGTCAATATAGTCATATTGATTTTTTATGGATTTTAAAATTATTTTTTCCACAAATCCTCCACAATTTTGTCGAATGTCTCGAGCGGAATTGTTTGCTTCGAATCGCTAAGAGCAATTTCCGGATTTTCATGCACTTCAACAATAATTCCATCAGCTCCGGCAGCAACAGCCGCTCTCGCCGCACGTCTTACAAAATCACGTCTTCCCATCGAATGGCTCGGATCTGCAATAACTTTGTAGTCCGTGTTTTCTTTGATGTAAATTATGGCACCGATATCCAAAATATTTCTCGTTACATCATCGAAACTTCGAATCCCTCTTTCGCAAAGAGTGATCTTGTGATTCCCCTCAAGCTTTATATATTCCGCCGCTTTTAAGAATTCATGAACCGTATTTGAAAAGCCCCTCTTTAATATAACAGGCTTATCCGTTTTTCCAATCTCCCTTAAAAGCTCAAAATTTTGCATATTTCTTGCGCCGATTTGAAAAACATCGACATGGTCATAAAGTTTCTCAATCTGGCTCACACCGACAACCTCTGTGACGGTTTTCATACCCATTTCCCTGATTTTATCGAGAATCGGCAGACCTTTCCAACCAATCCCCTGAAAATCTTTCGGATCGGTTCTCGGCTTAAAAAGCGCCGCTCTCATTTCAGTTATTCCGCGTTGTTTCAGTTCGCGCGCAAGCGAAAGAGCCTGTCTCTCGCTTTCTATTGAACATGAACCCGCAATAATTCTAATCATTATCCTCACCCTTATATAACTTGTATGCTTCCACCGCCTGGTAGTAGAGCATATCGTATCCATTTTTTATTTCTACACCTTGATTTTCCATCTCGCTTAAAAAAAGTGTGCGTTCAGGCGTATAAATAATGTCCACTGCCGTTTTCTGTGAATCGAATTTTTTTGTAATAATCGCCCTATTCTCGTTAAAACCGACGCTTGTGGCATTTATAACATTTGTAAAATCGCAATTTTTTAAATCGTAAATAAAATTTAGGTCCGGCTTTATCTTTAAAAGCATGTCATTTTGACTTGAATCTCTCACATACAAAGTCAACTCCAAATCTTTAAACGCATAGATAAGAGCTCTCGCGGCTCCTCCTCTACCAAGAATAAGCGTTTTCCCATCTCTAAGAAAATTTTCGTATGCTCTCTGTGCTCCGTACACGTCAGTGTTATATCCCATGAACTTTCCATTTTTGTTTATAACCGTGTTCGCAGCATTTAGCGCATCCACCGATTCCGACATATCGTCAAGATATTTTATTATTTCCGATTTATATGGCGCAGTAACATTAAATCCTCTCGCTCCCGTTTCCTTTATAAATCTCACAAATTTCGGAATCTCTTCCGGATTCACGTCCGCATTTTCGTACAAAAAATCTATATTGTCCTTTTCCGACAGTTCTCGATAAATCTCTCCGGAGCGTGAATTCTTAATATTTTTTCCGAGCAAATAACATTTATACATAAAAAAGCTCCGAAAGTGTTTCGGTTATATTTGTTGCATTGCTCCTAACATATCCGCTCTTTACTTCGAGAAATTCACCTGTAATGAGTTTCGAATCCAACATTTCTCTGTCCTCGTCTGTAACTTCAACCGGCATGCTTCCTTCGAAACTATATTTTTCGATAAGTTCCCTTTTCGGAAGTACATCGTTTGCAAGTACATAATCCAGCTCACGACCGAGATATCTCTCAACTTCCTCGACATGATTATATAGTGAATAACCCATGGTTTCCTCCGGTTGAGTCATTACATTCGCAATATATACAACTTTTTTGTCCTTTAGCGCCTCTCTAACTCCGTCAACAAGGAGATTGCATATAACAGACGTGTATAGACTTCCCGGTCCCAATGTGACCACGTCAGCGTTTAAAATCGCCTCTTTGGCATGCTCCGAAATATTTACATGGTTAATCAAAGAAAGTTCTTTGATTCCGGCTTTTCTCTTTAAAGCGAAAATTGCAATCTCGGACTCGCCCCTTACTTTCACACCGTTTGATAGAACTGCGCACAAATCCATATTGTCAATTGTGACAGGATAAACCTTTCCCTTTAAATTTAAAACATTGGAAACAACTTGAATTCCGTCTTCAAATGAGCCTTCGCTTTTAACCATTCCCGCAATAATCAAATTCCCGAGTGACTGCCCTTTGAGAGAGCCATCTTCGAATCTATAACTCAAAAGTTTTCTCAAGTCGTCCGGCGCTTCCGAAAGCGCCAAAAGACAGTTTCTTATATCTCCCGGCGGTAGCATGTTAAGGTCCTCTCTTAAAATCCCGCTTCCGCCACCGTTGTCTCCAACCGTGACGATTGCAGCTACGTCAAATTTTTTCTTGAGTCCGTTTAATAAAACGCTGAGTCCTGTTCCGCCGCCTATTGCTGCAAGTTTAATCATCGTGTGCCTCATCCAAATCTCGATTTATAATTGTAATACTTATTCCCGACGCTTTAAGAAGTTCCGCAAGTCTCCTTGCAACACTCACCGAGCGCTGTCTTCCGCCGGTGCATCCGAAAGCAACAATAAGTTGCTCCTTGCCCTCATTTTCATAAAGCGGAATCAAAAACTTCAATAAATCGTGCACTTTTTCTATAAACTCGCCGCTCTCTTTTTGAGCCAAAACAAAGTCATAGCAATCCGAATTGTATCCACTCTTGAGCTTAAGCTCCGAAACATAATATGGATTTGTGATAAACCTAACGTCAAAAACTAAATCCGCATCAAGAACAATGCCGTTTTTAAATCCGAAAGTTTTGAAAATAACTGAAATTTCATTTTTATCATTTAAAACTAAACTGTGAATAATATTTTTAAGCTCACCTAAAGTCAAATTCGTAGTGTCAATCGGAATCGAAAGATCCATAACTCTGTCCATGAGTTCTCTTTCCTTTTGAATGCCGTCGACAATCGTGCCGCCGGGACTCATCGGGTGAAGTCTTCTCTTCTCCTTGAATCTTTTTATAAGCGCATTGTCGCTCGCATTTAAAAACAGAACTTTTGCACCGTAATCATCCTTCAAATCTTTTATCGTTTTATAAAGTTCACGCTTAAAAACACGTCCCCTTTGGTCAAGCGCAAGTGCAATTTTATTTATCTCCGGCGTTTCCTCCATAAGTTCAACCAAATCTCTTATAAGAGGCGTCGGCAAATTGTCGATTGAAAGATAGCCTTCATCTTCCAAAACATTTAAAGCAGCGGTCTTTCCGGCTCCGCTAAGTCCCGTGACTATAACAATTTCCATAAAATCACCTCAAAATCTTGACTTCGGTTTCCAAACTTATTCCCGTCTTATCAAGTACAATATCATGAACCTTTTGAATAAGCAAAACCACATCTTCATAGCTTGCATTGTCGACATTTATAATAAAGCCCGCGTGTTTCTTTGAAACTTCCGCCCCTCCGATTCTAAGTCCTTTAAGTCCGCATTCATCTATAATCTTTGATGCAAAGCCGTTTTCCGGTCTCTTAAACACACTTCCGCATGAAGGATAGTCAAGGGGTTGCTTTTCTCGTCTTCTGCCGTTCAAATCATTGATAACTGCTTCAATTTCCTTTTGATCGCCCTCTTCTCCGATAAAAGTCGCCCCAACAATTATTTCACCGTTTGTTTGAAATAAACTGTACCTTTGTGAAAAATCAAGCTGTTCTTTTGTATATCTTACAATCTTGCCGTCTCTTATTGCGCTTACACTTTCCAAAACGTCGCTTATAACAGGGCCGTATGCGCCCGCATTCATAAAGATTCCGCCACCTATAGTTCCGGGAATTCCGTCCAAAAATTCAAACCCTTTCAAATATGACTTAAGTGCAAATCTGCTCAAAGCTTTCATCGTGACTCCGGATTCGGCGATAATTCTATATCCGTCCTTTCGAATTTTGGAAAAATTGTCCCTTAAAATCATAAAACTTTTATCATAATATCCGTCCGGAATAATGAGATTCGAGCAATTTCCTATTACAATTACATCCTTACATTTATTTAAAACATCTAAAATATCGTCGGTTTCTTCAGGAAAAAAAATCTCTTTCACATTCCCTCCGACTTTCATCGACGTATATGGTTTAATAGATACATTTTTCAATACTTCCATATTCCACCTCATACATACATTATACCCAATTATGAGCAATAAAAAAAGAGCACTTTCTAAGTTTTTAGATACAGTGCTCATTTTTAAATTGTTATAATTTTTGTACGGATAAATTAAAAATTTTTCATATTAAAACTAGTTTTGTGCATTAAACAGCTCGAAAAACTTTCCGTTTGCATTCATCAACTCATCAAAGCTTCCTTCTTCAACAACTTTTCCGGCATCAAGCACAATAAACTTCGTTGCTCTTTTCAAGCCTTGAATTCTGTGCGTGGTAAAAATTGCCGATCTTATATTTGAGTCTTCCAAAAGATTTTCCCAGAAAACTTTTTCTTGTATCGGATCAAGCGCGCTCGTCGGTTCGTCAAATATCAGCACATTCCCGCCGTGATAGAGAGTTCTTGCGGTTGCAATTCTTTGCCACTCGCCACCTGAAATCTCCACGCCGTCATTGTAAATTTTACCCAAATGCGTTTCCATATTATTGCCGAATTTTTTCAGTACTGAATCAGCACCTGCACGATTTATTGACTGGGCGAGATTATTCTTGGAATTTTTATTTATATTGCTCAATTCCACATTTTCTCGGAAAGTGATTTCGTATTTGTTGAAATCTTGAAAAAGCACTCCAAATGAACTTCTAAGCTCGTCAACATCATAATCCTTAATGTCTTTACCGTTTATGAGAATTTGACCGCTGTCGGCGTCGTATAGCCTCAATAAAAGCTTCATAATTGTAGTTTTCCCCGAGCCGTTTACGCCCACAATTCCCAGCCTGTCCCCGACGTTAAAATCAAAACTCACATTCTCCAAAGCATAGTCGTCTCTTCCCGGATATTTGAAGGACACATTCTTAAATTCGATTTTATTCACATCGCTGCAATTTGAATCTCCGGAAGCCATATTGAAGTCGAAATCCAAAAATTCAAAATAAGTATTCATAAAAAGTTCCGTTTCAAGAAGCATCGAGCCTTCCTCGATAAATCTTATGGAGCTTCTTGCAGTGTATAAAAGATAATTTAGAAATAGCGAAAGAGCTCCGATGGTATAAATTCCGGCGACCACGTTTTTCACAAATAAAACTATTGTTATGGATAAAATCACGACTCCAAAAATTGAAACAAGCACTCCGGCAAGCCCCTTCTTTCTTCTGTCTTTAGCGGATTCCCCGTTAATTCTATCAATAATTTCATCGTAATCTTCTTTAAATTTGTCACCATATTTAAAGACAACTCTTTCTTTTGAAAAGTCTCTCCCAAGCAATATGTCCCTGTAATAGTTTAATTGCTTTACAAAAGGCGATCTCGTGACCGTGTTTTCATAAGCTGCCACTTGGAGTTTGTAGACGATATAGCTTTGAGGGAAAATACCCACCAAAAATGCGAGCGGAATCAAAATGGAATAAGCCGATAGCTGAGCAAACATAACCACGATTGTAACGAAAATTCTTATGATAGAAAATGAAAATACAATCAAATTTATCGGTCTGAATGCGATTTCCATTTGAAGCATATTGAGCCTGTCGTAAAATTCAGGATCGTCCAATGTGTTTAAGTTATCCACTTCGGAGACTTTATTAAAAAGATCCATGTTCACCTTTTTAACAAGTGAATCCGTGCATTCCCCTTGCACAATCATCATCAGCGGTCCCACCAAAAAATCTATGAGCACCGCAATAATAAACGGCAGCATTATAAGTATTGCCGATTTAACATCCGATAGCGTTTTTACACTGTCGATAAATTTTGCAATCGCCGTCGCTTGAACTACCGGAATAAAAATTTGCAGCGCCAAAATTATCATAAGAAATGTAACTTTGGTCGGTGCACTTTTAAAAATCAGGCCAAGAGACCTAAAGAATGTTTTAAAATATGACGGCTTTTCAGATTTATTCATATTTTCCTCCTATAGTTTTTCACCACATGTTAACCTCTCCATATAAAATAACAAGATTTTCAGTGTCTAATATAAAATTTATTTTATGAGAGACGATGTGTGATTTTAGTTAAGTACTTTTTTTGTGTGTAATTAATATATTTATAATATATTTTCTATGGTTAATTACATTTATAAAGTTCTTTCACAATATTTATACCCAAAAAAATAATTAAACCAAAATTGTGCTAATAATCATTATTAATTTATTTTGTATACTCGGTCACGCTGACTTCGAAACCACTGACAGATTTTATGTAATGAATCAATCACGTGAGTTGGTAAAAGCAGTAGATTTTTTGCAATAATATGAAGTTCGGAACTGCGTGTTTTGTGCTCAATTTGTGCTCAATTTGTGCACAATGTGTGTAAAAATATATGATTTTACGTTGATTTTCCGAAAATCCACAAAAATAAAAAAACGCTACAACCATTAAAATTGCAACGTTTTAATTGGTGCTGAAGACAGGAATCGAACCTGCGACCTGCTGGTTACGAATCAGCTGCTCTACCGACTGAGCCACTTCAGCATGTTTATAACAAAATCTATTATATCAAATTCTTTTTATAATTACAAGTGTTTTATGTGTAATATTCGGTAAATTTTCTCAAGTTTGTTTTTACACATACAAAAACACTTCTCGAGTTTGAGAAGTGTTTTAATAGAATTATTTAAAATATTTTTTAAGTCTTTTTGCAGCGTCTCTTATAACTTCTGTCGGTGCGGCAAGGTTTATTCTTTCAAAACCGTCCGCAACTTCTCCGAACTTATGTCCATGATCAAAAATCACAGCACAATCCTCTGCAAGAGTTCTTTCTCTTTCCTCACGCGTCATATCGTATGCGCGGAAGTCGAGAAACATTAAATATGTTCCTTCCGGTTCAACAAACTTAATCTTTGTGTCTTTAAGTTCTTCTTTCAAAACATTTTGATTTTCGATTATTTTTTCAATAAGTTGACTTAGCCATTCTTCGCATTCATTGTAGCAGATTTCAGCAGCTTTAAATCCGAGTGCGGAGGTTGCGTGCGATTGAACGCCCATAACTGCTTGTATAAAATTCTTTTTGAGCTCAGGATTTTTTATAATTGTTGTAGAAACTCCCATTCCGGCGAGATTAAATGTCTTTGATGCCGATGTGAATGTGATTGTTCTGTCTGCGAGTTCATCCGATAACGTTTGAAATACAATATGTTTGTGACCCGGCATTATTATGTCCGAGTGAATTTCATCGCTTATCAAATACAAATCGTTTTCAAGAATTATTTTCTCAAGCTTTTCAAGTTCTTCTCTTGTCCAAACGCGTGTTACAGGGTTATGAGGTGAGCAGAAAAGAAGTACTTTGTTTTCTTTCGCTTTTGCAAGTTCTTCAAACTTCTCAAAGTCTATATAAAATCTGTTGTCCTTCTCAATTAGAGGAGCATCAACAAGTTTCCTTCCTTGTGAAGTGACTGCATTGAAAAACGGAAAATATACCGGAGACATAACTATTACACCGTCTCCTTCGTTTGTGAGCGATTTTACAGCGTTAAAAATCGCAGGAACGACCGCCGTGTTGTTTACCATCCATTCGTCTTTTACTTCAAAATCGTGCACTCTTTTGAGCCATGATTTCAAAGCATCCTTGAAATCCTCATTCGCTTCGGTGTATCCAAGAACCATATCATCCAAAAACTTTTTCAAGCCATCGACCATTTCCGGCGGATTTTTAAATTCCATATCTGCCATTGAAAGAGGAATCGTGTCAGACGGTAAATCCGGAAATTCTCTAAATGTTTTTCTGTATTTTACAGAACCTTGTTCTCTTCTGTTTGTTAGCGTTTCAAAATCGTATTTCATAAAATCTCCTTTTCTTTAAATTCTTTTTTATATTCATCTATAAATTCTCTAAATTTTTGGGCGAGCTCAATCGATAGTTCATAATCTTTTCCGCTAAGCTCTCTCCCATTTATACTTTTTATAGGCACAACGTCCATTCCCGTCCCCGAAAGGAGCGCGCCGTCAATTGTTTTAAGTTCCTCAAGTGACAATTTTCTCTCTTCAACTTCCAAAGAAAGTCTCTCTTTGCACATCCTGTAAAAATTCTTTTTTACAACACCAGGCAAAGTTTTCTTTTTTGTCGGCTCAAAAATTTTCCCGTCTCTTATATAATAAAAATTTGAGCGCGAACCCTCAAGCACTTCATCGCCCTTAAACAAAAGAAGTTCAAACAAATCCTTTTTGTCCATTATCTTATGAACCTCTTTTTTAAATTGTTTTCTATAAATCTTTCTATCCGGATTCAGCCTTTCAAATTCATAAAGTCCGATTTCAACCCCGTGTCTTCTCTCAAAATCCGTAACTTCTCGAATTCTCATATCCTCCATGTAAACGTCTTCGCCGTCGACCATAATCATCACGCTTTCAACGTTTCTCTCCGGTTTAAAATCAGACATTATTTCCTTAATTCTATCAAACAATTCTGTTTTGTTTGCTTTTTCAAGATTTCCATAAAGTCGCTTCATGTGATCTTCAAAAAACAAATAAACTCCATCTTCACATCTTAGAACTTCATAGATAAAATTATCGTTTAAATTCGGCTTTTCATCTAAAATTTTTCCGTTTTTATAAATCATTTTTCCTCCTATAGAATCGGACTTCCGAGCCTTGAAACATTCTCTTTTATCTTTACCCAATTACTTCTTCTAAGATATTCCTGATATGTGAGAGAGTATGAATTTTCTCTTATATCTTGAAGAAATTTCTCCGAGAATTTTTTCGCGATTTCTTCGTCGTAAATAAATGCATTTGCTTCGAAATTTAGTTGAAAACTTCGAACGTCCATATTCGCTGTTCCCATTGAAACCATCTTGTTATCCATAATTATAACTTTCGAGTGTTGGAATCCGTTTTTATAAAAATAAACCTCTCCGCCCGCTTCCAAAATTTTTCCCGCAAATGAGAGCGATGCCCAAAACACAAACGGATGGTCCCCCTTAAACGGAAGAAGCAATTTTACATTTACACCTGAAAGTATTGCGACTCTAAGACTCTCGAGCACTGAGTCGTCCGGAATAAAATACGGTGTTTCGATATAGATGCTCTCTTTCGCAGACGAAATCATTTTTAAAAAACCGTCCTTTATGCTCGGCCACTCGTTATCAGGCCCTGAGGTCACAATTTGGCATGCGCTACTACCATGAAACTCATTTAATTCATCTTCATATTTTACATGCCTGTTTCCTGCTGCAAAGTTAAAATCGAGGATAAATCTGTATTTCAGCATATAAACGGCGGAGCCCTTTATTTTTATAACCGAATCTCGCCATGACTCCCATTTTTTCCCGCCGTCATAATATTCATCGCCGACGTTAAAACCTCCGAGATAGCCTATTTTCCCATCTAATATATAAATTTTTCTGTGATTTCTATAGTTAATTCTCGGTGAAACGAAGCTCAAAAAGAACGGAAAAAATATTTCAACTTCAACTCCCGCTTCTCGCATCTTTTTTATGTCTGAAGAGTGGAGTCTTCTGGAGCCCATTCCGTCAATCAAAAGCTTTACATCGACTCCCTCTCTTGCTTTGTTAGTTAAAATTTTACAAAGCTTTTTGCCCATTTTGTCGCTTCTCATAATATATGTTTGAATATAAATTGAACTCTTTGCATTTTCAATTTCTTTAAAAAGCATGTCAAAAAATTCTTCGCCGTTAAAAAGTGGCAAGAATTCATTGTCCGTAGTAAGTACAGCATCTCCGTTTCTGAAATGCATTTCAATAATATCTGCGTATTCATTAAACGGAAATATTTGTTGTTTGTCCATATCGCGGTGCATAATTTGCTTTCCGCCTATGAGACCGCGGCTTTTAAGTCTATCTTTTGCGAACTTGTCCTCAAACTTTTTTCGTTTTTTGAAACTTCTTCCAAGCCATAAATATATAAAAAATCCAAATCCCGGTAAAAGAACGAGAATCGTAATCCACATCCACGTCGTGGTTGGATTACGTCTCTCCATAACGATAACCGCAATCGCAAGTATTATATTTATCCATAGTAAATTGCTTAAAATCGGTAATATCAGTTCTTTCAATTATTCTACCTCAAATTAATTTATTTTTTTGACTTATATCTCTTTTGATTTGATAATATCTTCTTTCTTATTCTGAGTGATTTCGGTGTTACTTCAAGAAGTTCGTCATCTTCAATAAATTCGAGTGCTTCTTCAAGAGACATCGTAATCGGCGGGACAAGTCTTAAGTTGTCGTCTGAGCCTGCAGCTCTCATATTTGTCTTTTGTTTTTCCTTACCGACGTTAACTTCGATGTCAAGTCCCTTCGGATTTTCTCCGACAATCATTCCCTCGTAAACTTCAACGCCCGGTCCGATAAAGAGATTTCCTCTGTCTTGAGCTTGGAACAGTCCATATGCGGTCGATGTCGCATTTTCAAATGCAATTAAAGAACCCATTTGTCTTGTTGGAATGTCGCCCTTGTACGGTTCAAAAGCTTTGAATTCAGTATTTATAATACCTTCGCCTCTCGTGTCCGTCAAAAATTCTTGTCTGTATCCAATAAGACCTCTTGCCGGAATTTCAAAAACAAGTCTTGAATATCCGCCTCTGCTTTCGGTCATATTTTTAAGTTCACCTTTTCTTTGTCCGAGTTTGTCCATAATCGAGCCGATATAAGCAGCGTCAACGTCAATTACCACTTCTTCAATAGGCTCAAGTTTTTGTCCGTTTTCATCCCTCTTATAAAGAACTTGCGGTTTTGAAACTTGGAATTCATATCCTTCTCTTCTCATAGTTTCAATAAGAACTGAAATATGAAGTTCTCCTCTGCCTTTAACGATAAAGCTGTCGGTTGAAGTTGTTTCTTCAATCTTCATCGAAACATTAGTTTCAATTTCCTTCATAAGTCTACTTCTTAATTGTCTTGATGTTACAAATTTTCCTTCTCTACCTGCAAAAGGTGAATCATTTACACTGAAAGTCATGGAAATTGTCGGCTCGCTGATTTTTACAAATTCAATCGGCTTTTCGCCTTCAATAGTCAGAGTGTCTCCGATTTCAAGATCCGAAATCCCCGTGACAGCAACAATATTTCCGGCTGTTGAAGAGTCCACTTCAACCCTGTTTAAACCTTCAAATTCATAAAGACCTGCAATTTTTGCACGAATATGTCTGTCGGGATCATTGTGATTAACAACTATACAACTGTCGTTGTTTTTAAGCACTCCAGATTCGAGTTTACCGATTCCGATTCTTCCCAAATATTCACTATAGTCAATCGTCGAAATCAAAAGCTTCTTCGGTCCGTTTTCATCAACATTCGGTGCCGGAATATATTTTAAAATCGCATCGAAAAGTTCATGCAAATCCTTTGCAGGTTCGAGCGCACTGTATCCGCAGTAACCGTCCCTTGCGGAAGCAAATAAAAACGGTGCTTCGAGTTGTTCGTCGCCGGCTCCGAGTTCAATAAATAAATCGAGAACCTCATCGATAACCTCGTCAACTCTCGCATCTTTTCTGTCAATTTTATTAACTATAACAATTACTTTTAAATTCAGCTCAAATGCTTTCTTCAATACAAATTTTGTTTGCGGCATCGGTCCTTCAAATGAGTCAACAAGTAAAAGGACTCCGTCCGCCATCTTCAAAACACGTTCAACTTCTCCACCGAAGTCCGCGTGGCCCGGTGTATCAATAATATTTATTTTTGTGTCATTATAAACTACAGAGGTATTCTTACTCGTAATAGTAATCCCTCTTTCACGTTCAAGGTCATTAGAGTCCATTACACGGTCTTGAACCACTTGGTTTTGCCTGAATATGCCTGATTGTTTAAGCATTGCGTCAACAAGCGTGGTCTTGCCGTGGTCAACGTGAGCAATAATGGCTATATTTCTGATATCTTTCAAATTATCATCTCCTAACGTATATTATAGCAGCCACTCATTGATTATTCAAGTAAATAGCGGTTAAAAATAGCATGGAACACAGATTTTTATAGATTTTATAATTTTATAATATAAATTTAAATTCTTTGCATAAAATAAGTCAAATTAATTATGTTGACTTTAATATATTAATCATATATAATAATATTAAAGTTGTTTAAATCATCTATATTTAAACACTTTCACGTTTTTTTAAGAGAGCTTTGCTCTCGAAAATCATCCAGGAGGTATATTATGACTGAAAAATATTCTTTAAACGTCCCAACACCGACGCATTTTACATATGCGGTGAGGGATTTGCCGACAGTGACAGTCGAGGAACGCGAAAGGGCTTTAAAAGCTACACACTACAACGAATTTGCATTCCCGTCAGGACTTCTTACGATTGACATGCTCTCCGACTCCGGCACGACGGCAATGACAAACACTCAATGGGCTTCCCTTTTCTATGGAGACGAAGCATACGGAAGAAATACGGGGTACTATGTTCTTTTGGACACTTTCCGCGACATCTTTGAACGCGGCGGTGAAAAAAATTGGAAGAAAATTTTAGATCTTGTAAGAACGGATTGCAGAGACGTCAAAAAAATGATGGACGAAGTTTATCTTTGCGAATACGAAGGCGGTCTATTTAACGGCGGCGCCGCTCAAATGGAACGTCCGAACTCATTCATAATCCAACAAGGTCGTGCTGCAGAATCTGTGCTTATGGAAATTGTCAGAAATATTTTACAGGAAAGACATCCGGGAAAAGTTTTCACAATTCCATCAAACGGTCACTTCGACACAACCGAAGGAAATATAAAACAAATGGGCTCGATTCCTAGAAATCTTTACAACAAAGAACTGCTCTACGAAATTCCTGAAGGTGGAAAATATGACAAGAATCCGTTCAAAGGAAATATGGATCTCGAAAAACTTGAAGAGCTCATCGAAAAAGTTGGAGTAGAAAATGTTCCGTTAATCTTTATGTGTATTACAAACAATACCGTATGCGGACAACCTGTTTCAATGGCAAATATAAGAGAGGTTAATAGAATTGCTCACAAATACGATATCCCTCTCATCTTCGACGTTGCACGTTGGGCTGAAAATTCATATTTCATAAAGATGAACGAAGACGGCTACGAAGACAAGTCAATTGCGGAAATTGCAACTGAAATGTTCTCCTATTGCGACGGTTTTTGTATGTCCGCAAAGAAAGACGGCCACGCAAATATGGGCGGTATGCTCGCATTCAGAGACAAAGGTCTCTTCTGGCAAAAATTCTCCGATTTCAATGAAGACGGCTCAATAAAAATGGACGTCGGCGTAAGACTTAAAGTAAAACAAATTTCATGCTACGGAAACGACTCATACGGCGGAATGAGCGGCCGTGACATTATGGCATTAAGCGTCGGTCTATACGAAAGTTGCAACTTCAACTATATGGATAGCCGTGTTAAACAATGCGAATATCTCGCTCAAGGTTTTTATAAAGCGGGCGTCAAAGGTGTCGTGCTTCCTGCCGGAGGGCATGCGGTCTACATCAATATGGACGAATTCTTCGACGGAAAACGCGGTCACGAAACTTTTGCAGGTCAAGGCTTCTCATTGGAACTCATCAGAAGATACGGCATAAGAGTTGCCGAACTCGGCGATTTCTCAATGGAATACGACTTGAAAAGTCCTGAACAACAAGCTGAACTCGCAAACGTCGTTCGTTTTGCAATAGACAGAAGCAGACTCACACAAGAACATCTCGACTATGTAATCGCCGCTGTAAAGGCGCTCTATGAAGACAGAGAAAGCATTCCGAATATGCGAATTCTTTGGGGACACAATCTCCCTATGAGACATTTCCACGCATTCTTGGAACCATATGAAAATAAATAAAAATAAAACAAAAGGCGACAGAGCTTAAAAGCTTTGCCGCCTTTTTGTTTGAAATTGTTTTTTATAAATATATATTTAATTAATAAAACCTACAACATCCGATAGAAATTTTTGCGAACCGTCTTTGTTAATCTTTATGGTGTATACGCTTTCAACATCGTTTTTATCATTTTCATCGGTTTTTATTAATAGTGCGGAATAAAGTTTGAAATCTTTGAATTCCGCGACGCTCTCTTTTAATGAAATATATTCTCCAACATATAAAATGTTACTGTAATTTATATTGATTTCACTTATAAAGCCTGACTTAAATCTCTCCAACTCACTGATTTTAATTTTTATATATTCATCCGAATTGTACATTTTCTTTTCCATTAAAGCTACTTCTTTGTCTACCGGATTAGGTGCAGACTTCCACTTGAGATCATATTTTTTATTGTATGAGTAAATATCTTCACGCTTAAAAATCTGAGAATTGAAAAATGGAATTGAAATTTTAGTATTTAAATTTTGAGGCAATAAACTTAAATCAGTGTAGTTCAAAATCAAGTCCCCTTTTATTTTATTTATATCTTTAATATCAACATCTCCTGCAACTATTACAACCGGTTTATTTTCTTTAGTATTTACATAATTAATTCCGCTTTTTTCTGTAATTTCCCAATCATAAGCGGTAATTATAATCCCCTTAAAAAAGTCTTTAAAATAAACTTTACCTAGTAAAAATTCATCTCCATTACGAAAACCTGAATATTTATATTGCCCATCTACATATGAATTTTTTGGACTATACGACAAATATTTCGCATTCAATCCGCTTTCTCTTAACGCTCCCCGCTCAACAAAAAAATCTTTCCAATACTTTAATATTTTGACATCCTCGGTATATATACTACCCATGAAGTTGTCCGAAGAAAAAAGATTATGATTATAATCCAAGTATAAAAAAATTTCAGTCTCTCTCCACTCACCATTTTTATAAATGTATGCAGCGGTTGCTTTTTTGTAAGAAAAATTCAAAAAATAAAATCTAAATATAATCAAAATAAAAATCACTTTTAAAATCGAAATTAATATCCTATTTAATTTTTTAGCGCGTAAAGCATGCATTTAAACCATATATCTCCTATCCTTTTGAACGTATAGCTTGTTTAAAAAAAATTAGAAACCTATTTATAATAATTCTAAATCTTTTAGCAGATAATAACTATTCTTTAAATTATTTTATCACTTTTTAATAATCTAATCAATAAATGCATATTTAAAATTTGCAAGCGATATTTATCACATATATAAAATTTTAAATAAAAAATACCCCTTAATATTATCATTTAAGGAGTACGAATCATAACATTGACAAATTTTATAAGTATTTCACGCATTCGACACGATTCTTACAAGCTTCAAACTTGTCAACAACCGCATCTACAAGGCAGAGCCCTCTACCTCCGACAAATTCAGAGTTGTGTTCTTTATTCGGTTTTATGCAATCGATGCCACAACCTTGATCTTTTACTACGATTTTGATTTCGGAATCCTGAATATGTACATAGACCGTTATCAATTTATCCGGATCAAGCCTATTACCATGGAGTGCAGAGTTTATTGTAAGCTCGTTTAAAATAAGCTTTACGTCAAATATAACATCTTCATCAGTGATATATTCTCTGACTAAGCTTACCAATTTAGAATTAAATTCTCGTATTCTTTCTATGTCAGTTTCAACCGACTCTGAAAAATCAAGTAGCATTTCTCTCACTCCTTTCTATTAATAAATACCCACAATAACATTATTTAAACAATTTTTTCGTAATTTTAATGAATTCTTTTCATAAATTATCCCCAAGAAACAATCGAGTAGGGGCTAATTTATAACCCCTCTCACACCACCCGTACGTGCCGTTCGGCATACGGCGGTTCAATATTTTCT